>JAEEGL013308698.1_pt1 | contig 94344 bp, 99 predicted proteins | sample 9134231 | NCBI WGS metagenome assembly JAEEGL01 (sample SAMN16246548, study PRJNA631951) | gut metagenome | biome: gut microbiome; feature: rumen; material: fiber-attached | host: Bos | place: Iran: Karaj | collected 2018-10 | reverse complement strand
GACAATCGACTACTGGCCATACTTTAATATCCAGTCGGATTGGGATGATCGACCAAACAACACGGATGGCAGCACTTACGGACACCGTGGCAACTGGCTTAAGGGTTGTGTGGCATTTCTTGATGTGAACGGAAAGGCTACTCCATGTGCTGTGACTACACGTGGAATCTATACATATTCATATGCTGCGGCATACACTTGGGATGGAAACTCGTTGAGCACTCTATGGAAACATACGTCTGACAGACCGGGGCAGGGAATCTATGCTCAGGGAGCTCACAGTGTCACTTGCGGTGATGTGGACAACGACGGATTTGATGAGATCATCGTCGGTGCGGCATGTCTCGACCACGATGGCAAAACTCTTTGGAGCACAGGTTTGGGTCATGGAGACGCCACTCACTTGGGTGAGTTTGATCCGTCGAATGATGGTTTGGAATATTTCATGATCACAGAGGAGTCGACAGCCAAATATGATTGCGCTATGTTTGATGCCCGTACGGGAAGAGAGATGTTCTCAAAAGCCCAGACGGGAGGTGATACAGGCCGTGGACTGATTCTCGATTGCGACAGCACATACGATGGAGCAGAGGCGATGGAGTGGAGCTGTGAAAATATCTTCACATGCAAGGGAAAGGAGTTTGCCAAGTGGCACACTGGAAGCACAACCAGCAGTTCAATCAACGGACGTATCTTTTGGGATGGCGACTTGCTTGAAGAGTATACAGACCGTGGTCATGTCGACAAATGGGATAATGTGAATAAGACGTGGGTGCGCCAATACACGTTCGGATACAATATTATGGTGAACGGAGCAAAGGTGCAGTGGGGAGCCAACACCAACAATGCGACCAAGTACAATCCATGTCTGCAGGCCGACCTTGTGGGAGACTGGCGTGAGGAGTCTGTGTTCTGGACAGAACAGAACGGTCAGTATTATCTCACCGTCTACACGACAACAATACCAAGCGACTACAAGCTTCCTTGGCTGCGTGATGATCATGTCTACGATATGGCTGTGGCTTGGCAGCATTGCGGTTACAACCAGCCACCTCATTTGGGTTACAGCCCTGTGGAGTACTACAAAAATCTCCGCAATATGGTAGAGCCAACTCTGACAAAGCATGGAGGCGGATCAAGCAAGCAGACAGTGTATGTCAATAATCCTATCGGTGACTATTATTTGACGTGGGATGGAGCGTCTACCGTCAACATCACTTGGGAGCCGAATGCACCTGAGGGAATAGAGACAAGGATAGATCAATCCACTAAGAACATCTATTTCAGTGGTACGCCTACTGTTGAAGGAATGTATAATTGGACAGTCACGACAGTAAGTGACGCGGAGATGGAAGCCACATATACAGGTTATATAGAGGTGAAGGATCCGACAGATGTGACAGACGTGACGGCAAGAGGACAGTCGGTTTACCCTAACCCAACCGATGGAGATCTGCATATCACCGATGCAGAAGGCAACCTTTACGAAGGAATCGTCACCGTCTATGATAATAATGGTAGGGTAGTGATGGAGAAAACTATCGCCAACGGATATCTGAATCTGAGTCCGCTTTCATCCGATATTTATAATGTGGTGGTGAAAGATGGTGAATACAAGATCAAGAAGAAATAAAATGTTGGGGCAGGTTAAAAACCTGCCCCATTTTATTTTACATACTAGCAATCACACGAGCGTACGCATCATTGATCTTTGCCATTTGAGCTTCACAAGATTTATTATTGGCGTTTTGTGGAAGATCTGGGTGATATTGAAGAGCCAAAGCATGGTAGGCTTTTTGGATTTCCTGTTTTGGGGCTCCGATTGACACACCAAGAATGTCGTAGTATTGTTGGAGCAGAGACGATGACGTTGAGGAAGAATATTCTTTTTTGGTTTCGTTGTCGTAATATTTTGAGTAGTCGTCATACTCAGTACGTAAAGGAGAATAGTATCTTACAAAATAATCATAGCTTCTTTTGTTCAGATTCAGTTTGCCCATCATATCTATGAGATAATACCATTCGGCGTTTTTTATTCCGTCGCCTTCAGCGGCAAGACTGAACAAAAGGCGTATCAGATTTTGACGGAAAAGGAGATTCTTATTTTTTATGATAAAATTGTAATCAATAGCAGTGTTTGGGTTGATGTTTTTTGAACGCCAAATCACTTTGTTTGCGAAAGAGTCTGCTTCAGACCAAAGGATGGCAGATTGTTTGTTGTAATCTGGAAATTGATTTTTATAAAACGACTTCAAAAGTTCGTAAGTGTGTTTACTCCTCACTGCATTTTGAAGCAACAATGCGATTATAGAGCAAGATAAGTCTTTGATTTTGGACTTTTTTTGAGTTTCTTTTATTGATATTACAATGATAGTTATGCCTATGGACACAAGCAACAAACACAATATTATTTCAAACCATTCCATACTTTATCCTCTAAGCTCAATCTTGATTTCAAAATCTTTCACAGTGAAGTTGGGAGATATGCCTCCTATTCTGAAATTGTCAGAAGTTGTTTCGCAGTAGACGTATTTGCGTCCTTCATATTCTGTCACGACGGTGCTCATGGAATTTTGTAGTAGTGCTTTCCAACGTTCGTCGTATTCTATGCAGATAGCGGCATGCTCAAGTTTGTAGGAGATGAGAAACAGCACGTTGTAGCCCATCAGATGGAACAGGGTGGCGGCCAGGAAGGATTTGCAGTCACAGTCGCCATGTCTGTCGTATAGAGTTTCGTCTGGGAAACGGATGTACTCTTTGGGGTATTGGATTTCTGCGCAGTCGTGGTCGTAATTATATTTCACATTAGGTTCCTGAACGAAGTCCAAAACGAATTGCAGTTTGTCGAGTTCATCAATACGGTTTTTACTGCATTCACGGTTGATGTATTTGACGATCTCTGCGGCATGCATCAGTGTGCGAGGATGGTTGAGCATGTAGAAATACATTTTCCGCAGATTGCTTTCCATGCCGTAGGTGTTGGAGTTGTTGAATGTAGCGAATGGATTGTTCATTCGCTGCTCTTTTATCTCGTCAGGGTTGAATCGCAGTGTCAGATGACCTTTCAGTTTGGTCTTTCTTGCAGAGTCTAATTTCCAACTGTAGGTGATGCTTTCTTTCTCATTACCACCATATTCATTCAATAAAGATGTCGCCTCTTTCACCTTCTTGTCTTTTGACAAGATAGTTTTGATGAGAAAAATGATGATAGCAGCCTGAATGATGATAATGATTTCCATGGAATAGCTGTGTCGTTTCGTATATATCCACACATGAGCGTTATTACGCTCTGTGTGATTTACTGAACATTTTCATCTTCAGGAATATGAGCTCCACCTTTTGTGAATTTCAACACCACAGGATCAGGTTTGTTGAGAGTCACCTCATATCCATATTTTTTTCTCTCCACTTTTCTTATCACACGTCCAGGATAATTCTTCGACACGTAATTGTTTATCTGGTTTGGAAGCAGTTTTTTCAATGATTCCGACATTCCGTTTTTCTTCGTATTGATCTCTTCCCAAGTGCCACGGCGGTCGAATCTGATACGGATACTGTTTTCAAGTGTCACCTCCACGTCGCTGTCATCATCACTCTCCACATTGCTTATCTCCACATCTGAAAAGTGTTTGTTTAGAAAACTCTTGGCGCCACTTGGCAATCCAGACATTGAATCTCCTGTGCAGGCTGTAAGTGCCGCGCAAACAAGTGTATTGAAAAACAAATTTCTTATCTTCATAAAGTTCTTCATTTTGATTTTATAGAATTCAAAATAAGCAAATAAACGTCAAAAAAGCAAATGAAAATGTTTTTAACTTGTTATATTTACATGACAAAAATATTTTGACTGTTTATAATGGATATCATCGCAATTTTATCTGTCAAGCCTTTGCATAAAAGTAGTGTAGACGCGATTGTTGGCGACATTCTCGTCGGCGACACGGATATATCCACACTATGGGAGATCACGTGTGGTGATGACCCCCGTTTGGCGTGGCATGCGGTGTGGGTGATGGAGGTGTTGTGTAAGAAAGAGAGAAGTTTGCTTTTGCCATACCGTCGCAAGATCGTGGAGAAGATATTGGCTGGCAACTGTGAGGATGGAGAGCTCCGTCTATGGCTCAACATCTCCCTTATGCTGCTGTCGGAGACGAAAGACATTGATGTAGATCTGCTCAATTTCTCTCTCGACAATATATGCAATATGCGTCTGCCTGTGGCGGTGAGGGCAGTCTGCATAAAAATCGCATATCAGTTGTGCAAGCGGGAGCCGGAACTGTTGAAAGAGTTGCAGGCTGTGCTGTCGATGTTGGATATGAAGGATGAACCGCCAGCTATCAAATGTGGGGTGAAGAAGGTGATGGCTAATTAGTATACCTCACAGATTTGCATCCCTTAAAAGCATCCATCTCAATTTCCACACCGTCCTCAAAATTATCGATTGTTACATCAAGATTATCGCATCTATCAAATGCTTTATACCCGATGCTGGTGACACTCGCTGGAATTACGATACTTTTCAAATTGGTACAATAGCTGAATGTAAAGGCATTGATACAAGTGATATTTGGTGGCAAATCGATATTAGTCAAACTGGAGCAACCAGAGAATGCCGAGTATTCAATCTCTGTGACACTCGTAGGAATTTTGACATTTGTTAATTTGCGACAATAACTGAATGCTTTGTTTCCGATGTGGGTGACAGTATAATCATTTCCATTAATAAGCACTTTTTCAGGAATGCAAATATTTTCTATTTCAGGAAGACGACATTTACTTACTGCTGCGGTAGAATCAGTTAAGATTTTATATTCCAAAGGATTGACGGGAGTATCATTATCATCAGAAAAAGTGCGTGCGAGAAACGTAAACCAATTTATGCTTATCGGTATCATAAATACTAAAGAGGCAATCAATGCATACGCTTTTATTTTTGGATTTGTTTTCATCGCTTTAATCTATCATTTAGTATACCTTACAGATTTGCATCCTCTAAAAGCATCCTCTCCAACTACCACATTATCTTTTGAATTATCGACTACGACATCAAGGTTCCTACATCCAGCAAAAGCCGATTCTCCGATGTTAGTGACATTCTCAGGAATTTCGATATTTGTCAAATTAATACATTCACAAATAGCAAATGCTTCAATATTTTTGACAGTCGCAGGAATTTTTATACTTGTCAATCTAGTACAATTATAAAACGCTGAATTTCCGATGCTTTCGACACCATCAGGGATATCGATGTTTGTCAAATTGGAACAATCATAGAATGTCCCATATTCAATGCTTTTGACATTAGAAGGAATCTTGATGGTTTCCAAACTGGAACAACCAGAAAATGCCGAACCACCGATGTAAGTGACGCCGTCAGGGATTTCGATATTTTTCAAATTGGAACAGTTCTCAAACGCCGAAATTTCAATGCTTTCGACACTATTAGGAATTTCGATATTTTTCAAATCGGAACGATCTCTAAATGCCTGTTCTCCGATGATTGTGATTGTACATTCATATCCTTTTACTTGTGCCTTTTGTGGAATGGAAATGTTTTCAGATGAAGAATGACATCTACTTACTGCTGCTGAAGAATCAGAAATGAGGATAAAACTACAGGAAGGTGAATAATCAGTGGATTCTAAAGGAGTGACAGGGGCGTTGCTATCATTATAAAAATTGTGCTTGAGAAATGAAAACCAATTTATGCTTATCGGTATCATCAATATGATCGATGCTACCAGTGCCATTGCTTTTATTCCTGAATATGTTTTCATCGCTTTAATCTATTATGTCTTTATGATGCCAACCCTCAATCATCAACCCTCAACCCTTAATCGTCAAAACAATCCCATGAAATGTTCCCAAACATAGCCGATCAATTCTCCCACGAATTTCAACACAAGACAGATGAGGAATATCAATATCGCTATTGCGATTCCACAAAAGATGGCTTTTTTGTTTACCTCATGCTTGATCTCCTTATCGTCTTCTATGAATCCTGTCAGCAGTTTATAATTTTTCTTGTGGTTTTTATTGAAAATATCTATGATGTCTCCGAGCACGGGGATGGCTCCTATCAACATATCTACCAATGAATTATAGATTATAGCCAGTGTCAACGGAATTGATTTGATTTTCGTCGCGGCCACATATATGAATGGCACAGTCAATGTCAGGCTGACGATGTCGCCCACACCTCCTGGAATTAGTCCAATGATAGGATCCAGATAAAATTTGTCCATCCACCTGCTGATCTTGGAACAGAAATTATATGCAGGATCTTTTTCGAGTCTCTCTCTCTTCTCTCTTTTCTTACGTTCTATCTCTTCTCCTTTTGCGGCTGCTCTTTCTGCCTCCTGCTGTTCCTTGTCGAATGTGTCAGCCCCCATATCCTGTCGTCTGTGGCTGCTTGTATATGTTGTTGTCATAATAAAATCCCTACGTAAATGATTAGATGTTTATTGTAAGATCTCCGTTGATGAAGTTGTTGAACTCTTCTTCGCTTGCAAATGTTTTGCCTCTTTCCGTCAGCTTGATCAACGCTTTCTTTCTTGCTTCCGCATCAGGCGCTGTGTTTATCTCTTTGAGCACGTTGCCGAGCACATCCGCTTTGGCATCTGTTTTAGCCATTTGTGAATTGAATTCTTCTTGTATCTTCTCCAACTCTTTGTCGTAGATCTCGCTTGACACTTGGTTCTGCTCTTTCAACGCTTCCAACGATATCAGTGCGTCGGTTAGCTTTAGACTCTCCGCATAAACTTTCTTCATTTCGGCAAGTTCCTGCTCGTTGAACTCTTTAGCCATATGGTTTTTCACGTCTTCCTTCAGATCAGGAGCCACTTCATTGACAAGATCTTTGAAGTTTGCCACGGCGTTTTTGATGTCTTCGGGAAGTTCGTTGGAATGGAACGTGTCGATATTGATTGCTTTGATGCTCTTGGTGTCGAGTCCGCTCTCAAGAATCTCTTTGCCGACGTGGAGCATTCTGATGATGTCCTCCAAATGGGAAGCAAGTTTTTTCTTCATGTCCGTGTCGACGGAGATGGTCTTCAAGATTTTGTCTGTCAGCTCTTTTTGTTTCGCTTTAAGTTGGGTCAGCTTCTCTTCTGCCTCACGTCTAGCGTCTTCTTGATAATTCAGATCTTGTCCATACACCGCTTCGTCGACTATGGCATTCTCATACTCTTTCACCAGATTGCCATAGACTCCCTTCCATTTGAACATCTTCTGGCTGTATTTCTTGTCTGCCGAACCGAATGTCAGCACATTGACAATAACCGACGGTTTGCTTGGTCGCAGACTCTTGGCATTCTCGTAGTCATCTTTCTTCTCTGTTATGACCTCTTGACAATGTTCCAATTGCTCACCGTAGTAAATGAGGTTGTTCTTATGGTCGTTGAGCTGTTCCGACACGACGCGTATCTCATCCATCACATTGTCTCTCTCCTTCACCAGTTCAGCCACACCTGCCTTGGCATACAGTGTGGAAACCATCTGCTCAAACTCGGCAGAAAGGAGTTTGCCGCTGAACTTGAAATATGCGTCTGCCTTAGGTATGTAAAGGTCGTTGATGGTCTTGTACACCGTCGCCAAACGGGAATAATCACACTTGATATTTGTGACGTCTTTCTTGATATTCATCTTGAAAGCCTCGAGGTCGGATTTCATTCTGACGGTTTTCTCGGAAGCGTCAAGATAATGTTTGATCGCTTCTACCGCTGCGATTGCGACCGCACCTTTTCTGCCCAACGCATTGCCACCTTGTGAGGCAATCATCACGGAATTCGAGAATCCGTCGCTGATCTCCGACATCATCACCGAGCAGTTTTCCGACAGCAGGTCGTATTGCAGTTTGACTTTTTCAAACATCTGTGCGGTGTCGAGATATTCGATTGAGTCAAAATCGAAAAGAGATGGAGCGACGCGTTTGATGGAATCACCGTAGAAATCCACAAGCATCTGGGCATATTTCTCGTAGATGTGGAGGATCTCCGTGCGTAGGTCGACAAACTCGTGAGTCACCTCTTTCACACCAGACTTAGCCTCATCGTAGACATTTACGAGCTGACCGTATAGCTTAACAGCCTGTGTCGCCTCATTCTTCACATTCTCAATACCTTTGGTGCCCATGATGACGCTCATCAGTGAACTCATCTCGGATGCCACAGCTTCCGACACCTTCGTCTTCAGCATATTATCAAGCACCGTCAACGCATTTTCTCCATTTTTCAGATCTTTCGACAATGCGTTGAAATATTCGTCATTTTTTCCTGTAGCGATGAGCTGACGCAATTCATAATCGTCAACGACAGAAGAGTCGTTGTCGTTGTTGACGAAAGTGGACTTTATCAATGGATCTTTGCCATAATAGTTGTAAGCCTCCCATACAAGCCGGCTGACTTCCAAAGAATCAGTCATTTGCAGATCATAAGCTACGTCGGCACGAGTACGTTTGTTACCTTTTGCTTCAACAGCGATTTCCTGTATTTTCTTATAAATTGCTTCACTCATATCAGTCATATTTTATTTGTTGTTATTTAGGCATATATCTTTGTTCGTACGGAATTTCAGGCTCGTCCTTCTTTTTCTCTTTTTTCTCCTCCTCATTCATTGTGTTTTCTTTGTTTTCCTCTGAATCAGAAGCCTCTACGTTGGCAGGAGTGTTTTCTTGGCTGTTTTGAGCATTGTCGTCGTATCCTGTCAATTCAGAATATAACACAGAGAATGGTAGAATCATTCTTGTTTGGACAAAGGCACTAAGCAAGAGTACGATAATCATATAGACAAAAAGGAAAGTCAAGCCAAACGAAGATGCTGGCAAATTGAAAAAATCATATCCAGCTCCTGCAGCCGCTAATCCTCCAAAAAGTGCTCCTATAAACACAAATATGAAGGCTATAATCAATACAAAAAATATTACGAATGCTGGCAAAGCTGCACGCAAATTAATCTTGAACATTGTCCACTTATAACCTTTCGATAATTCTGAACTTTTATTGATGATCTCGTTATCTGACAAATCTGGAGTGTCATTGTGAACGAAAGGAACGAATAAGAACTCAAAAGTTTTATAGATGTATATTATAACAAGGGCAAACATACTCAATGAAGCTATTCCTCCATATTGGGATGATTGGGCCAAATCATCATATTCCATAAAAATTTTAAATATGCATATCAGATAGATAGCCAAAGGGATAGCAATGTAAGTTAGTATTTTTAATGCTATTTTGAGTTCTAAAACTATATATCTTTTAATGTTGTTTTTGAATTTCTCAATCATCACATCCAATGGCGACTCATTGGAGATATGCATCTGTCGCAATCCTACCACACAGGCAAACAAGAGAGGAGAGGACACGCAAAATGCCCACGCAAAAGAGATAATATAAAAGAGAATTGTAGCAGAAGACAAAGGAAGCGATTGTGTTGTGGTGTCTATAAATAAAAGTTGTAAGAATGATGGTACCATTGTCACTGCCATCGCCACCATACATGCACTTAATGCGCTTACCCATTTTCCTGAAAGAGCCATCTTGCCCTCTCCCATATAGATCGAACTTGATTTTGCCATTTTACCTTAAGTATTGATATTTTTTTCAAAAATAAATAATTTCTTGGATTCTCTTTTATAAGCTATTTAGATTTGATAAAAAGAATTTATGGCACGGCAGTATTGCTCTTAACAATCCTCTGTTTTAGTGACTTAATTTTTATGATTTGTGCTAATTTTGTACACATAATCAGAAAATAAAATGGCGTACTCGGTAAAGAAACATATTCAGCAGCTGATATACCTGCTAAAAATCCATTCCTTCACAGACGTTGTGGTGTGTCCAGGCAGTCGCAACATGCCAATAGTGGAATCGATGTGTTGCGGTGATTTCAATGTGCACAGGGCATTGGATGAGCGAAGCGCGGGATTCATGACGCTTGGTTTGGCACAGACAGGCAGGAAGGTGGCTGTATGTGTCACGAGTGGAAGTGCGGTGGCCAATCTGTTGCCGGCATTGGTTGAGGCTCAATATCAAGGGATTGGTATGGCTGTTGTCACTGCCGACCGTCCGAAGGAGATGATAGGTCAGATGATGGGACAGACGATGTGGCAGACATCGGCGTTGGCATCAGCTGTGAAATATAGCGTCGACGTGGAGGATGACGAGACTGCCGACGGCATGTGGTTTGCCAATCGTGAGATCAATGCTGCTTTGGAGATTGCGTATGCGGGGCAGCATGGTCCGGTGCAGATCAATATGCAGATTAAAGAACCGTTTTTCGAGTGCACCGTTGAGGCTCTTCCAGAGTTCAGAAAAATATCGCTCATTGGAGACGCTTCTCTTTTTGGCGACACATTGAAGCCATTGTGGGAAAAATCCAGACGTCCGTTGGTGATGGTAGGGCAGAACGACGGAATAAATCCATCGTACATTGATGCCTTCATCCGTCTCGGTGCTCCATTCTACACAGAGGTATTGTCAAATATGGAATATTTTGCATCACATGTAGAGACGCACGGACGTGCGTGTCAGACGAATAATAATCGCATTCCAGACGACAAAATAGAAAAGTATAATCCTGATTTTGTGATATATATCGGGGGACATATTGTCAGCAAGGTTGCAAAAGCGGCAATCACAAAAATCAAACCACAGACGGTTGTGCGTGTGTCAAAATCAATGGAATTCGCCGACACATTCAAATGCATGACACATTTGTATGTGGACAACTGTAGAGACGTAGCGTGCTACGTCTCTGACAATGGATGGACAAATCGTAGAGATGTAGCGTGCAACGTCTCGGATAGCGTTTTCACACAGATGGATTCCACAAAATATCCGGCGGTATACAGTGAATTTCTTAGTCATATCGCACCGTCTTCACAGATTTTCCTTGCCAATTCCACAACTGTCCGAGCCATCGATTACGCCTATTGGAATATGCCGGAGGCACAGGCCAAGCGACCACGATTCTTTTGCAACCGTGGTGTGAACGGAATAGAGGGAAGCATGTCGGCAGCCATCGGATATGCAGGTGGAGTGGGGAACAGTCCCGTCTACCTTGTGATCGGAGATTTGAGTTTCTTCTATGACGTCAGCAGTTTGTGGAGTGTGGCAGACACCAATCTGAGAATTCTTCTTGTGAACGACGGAAAAGGAAGCATCTTCACCAAGCTTGCGATGAAACAGACGGAAGCGGTGAAGAATTACGTCGCGGAAAGCCATGATTTCAAGGCGGAAGGTATTTGTGAGTCGTACAGAATCGGTTATAAAAGAGTGGAGGACGGGGATATTCCGTCGACAATATGGGAGTGGTATTTCAGCGAAACGCCAGGGGCAAGATTGCTGGAGGTAACTATGTGAGAAGATAACTATATATTTTCACCATTTATCTCTTCACTTATTTTGTTCTGCAATTGAAAAAATTGTATTTTTGGGCTGAAATTCAAATGGAAAGAGGGCTATGGAAGCTAACAAGCAAGTAAAAGAGGGCAATGGATATATATTTGCCTACTATTTTGATGAGGAGTTCATTGGAAAGGATTGTTTTCTTTCGAAGGAACAGAAGAAGAATTTTGAAGGAGGTTTCGGTGCAGTAATCTTTGCAAACTATACAAATTCATCGATAGGACCATATCAGGAACTTTTGTTCATTCCTGGTAAGTTTGCCATTGATGGAGATGAATCATATATGGTGTCGAAAGCATATTGTTCGTCAGCGGCAGCTATGGAACAGCAGGTGTTTGGCAAGAAGGAGCTAGCAGATTTCAGAATAGAGAAGGTTGACGACAAGACAGAGACAATCATTGTGACACGTGATGGGAAACCGATTTTCAGAATAGAGGTTCAGACGTGGGGATTCAATATCCCTATGACATCTGATATGGTCAAGTTCCCGCTTGTATCTGTGGAAGACGGAAAGGTTGTGAAGTGGGATTACAACGGAAGCGGCACAGCAAGTTTTGCGAAGATTGAGGCAATCGGAGTGCGACCTGCCAAGTTTCCTGACGTAGCGTTGTTCTCACCGCTTGTCGGAATACACTTTGAGAAGTTTAATATTGACTACATTAAAAAATAACAGCGACGATAATGGGGAATATTTCTTGTTTGAACGGAGAGAAGTATAAAGAGTTGAAGGTGAAAGAGGGTGTTTATGTGCCAGATTTGGCTGTGAATTTTCCTGATGACGATCCGTTTCGCCGCATGGTGAAAGTGGAGGTGGTGAGGGATTTGAAGTTTGATGAGACTTATCCTTACCTTGACGAGTCTTCAGACTACAAGAGGAATGTGTTCCTTTGCGATTTGAAGACGTATCTTTGCAATTTCCTGAACTGGATGATATATGGTTTGAAGGTTGAGAACAAGCATGTGTTAGACGGTAAGGATTTCAGCAACGGTGCCATCACAGTTGCTAACCATCAGTATCGTTGGGATGTGCCAGGTATCAGACAAGCAGTCGGTTACCGTCGTCTTTGGATTCCCGCGTGGGCAGACACATTCAAGACTAGCGACTATTTCAATCTTCGTGGTGCAAGATGTATTCCTATTCCCGACAACATGGGCGGAATAAAGAAATTTAACGAGGCGTTCGACATTTTGCATGAGAGAAAAGAGTGGTTCCATATATTCCCAGAAGGAGTGCGTTGGGATTTTTACAAACCATTCAAGCCATTCCGTAAGGGAGCGTTCAACTGGGCATACAAGTACGACATGCCAATCATTCCGATGGTGTACGTCCACCGTGAGCGTACAGGCTGGAGAAAATTGTTTGCCAAGGGGGAGCCGTTGATGACACTTAAAGTGCTTGAACCTATGTATGCCGACAAGTCGTTGCCAAGAAAGCAGGCTGTAGACAAGTTGCGTAAGGAGGTTTATGAGAAGATGCTCGACGCTGCTGGAATCATCCACAATCCTTGGCCAATGATTCCTGAAGTTGACAATTGATTTTTATAAAGGTTGAATTATAATCAGCTTAAGTTGATATGATTGCTATATAAGGAAATCAATAATAAAACAAAACCCGATAGTTTGAGATAACTCAGGGACTACCGGGAATAAACAGTACAAAGTTCTATTTTTTTTCTCGAAAAACAAAATGAATATCAACGATATATCAGTAAAGAAATATACAGTTGCAGACAAGGATTCGGCTGTGAATCTTGGAAGTGGTGGACTTAATGTGTTCGGCACTCCTGCTCTTGTCGCAAAGATGGAGCAGACTGCTCTTGAGATGGTCCGTCCTGATCTTGACGCTAACAACGACACTGTGGGCATCGAAATCAATGTGAAGCATGTGAGGGCTACGGCGATTGGCAAAACTGTTACAGTTGAGGCCAAGATTGTCAATATCGACGGCAGAAAAATCTGTTTTGAGATCACAGCCACTGATGAGGCTGGTGACGTGATCGGCACTGCGTACCATGAGAGATTCGTGGTGGACAAGCAGAGATTCATGTCAAAATTGCAGTAAGACGATGCTCATCACTACTCGTGCGATCATACTTGGTGCGGTGCGTACAGCTGGCGACAAGCTTGTGGTGCGCACGCTCACTGAAGAGGCGGGAAGAGTGGATTTTATCGTTTATGGGGCATGGAGCAAACGGTCGGGACATAAAGCGTCTTATATATTTCCTCTTTCTGCTGTGGATGTGACGTGGGATTACCGTCCCAACAAGGAGTTGCCGACGTTGAAGGAAGCCACTCCGTCTTATCCGTTGATTGATCTCTTCATACAGCCTGAAAAGTCGACAATAGCGATGTTTCTGGCTGAGATATTTGTCAGGAGTATCCATAAGGGTGAGGAGACGCAGGAGATCTTCGACTATTGTTGGCAGACAGTAGCGTCGCTCGAACATACACAGCGTAATATTGCCAATTTCCACATCGCCACGCTTGTCGGGTTGAGCCGTTTGCTTGGAATCCAGCCGAACACGGAAAAGCATCGTGGAGATGCCTATTTCGACCTTTCCACAAGCCAATACGAATATAATATGCCGTTGCACGCATTCTACCTGAACCATCAGCAAACGGCATTCCTTCCCACATTGCTGAGAATCAACTACCGAAATATGAAATTCTACCGTCTCGACAGGACAGAACGCCAGTTTCTACTCGAGACAATCATCAAATATTTCAAGCTCCATATTCCGGAATTTGGAGATGTCAAGTCGTTGAAGACGTTGATAGAGGTGTATAATCTGTTGTGAGCCATAGGCGAGCACACAGAATTAATAAAACCACAGAGGTCAGAAGATCCCAGAGAAAAGTCTACGACTTTTTGAGAGGAAGAGGGGAAAATTAATAATATCGAGATGATTCGTCAAAAAATTAGCTATCTTTGCAACGATATTTTCAAAAACATATATATGAAATTTAAGATTAGTCCGAAAAATTGTCCTCCTAAAAATGGGGGGTAATGCGAAACTGGTGATTAATGCATCCTTGGTTTTGTCTGTTTTGTGTGGTGTGTCATCCTGCACCGATGAGATTGAGAATGAGATCGTAGAAAACAGTGCGAAGATGCAGGAATTTGACGCGAGTGATGGAACTCTGAAATTAGGTAAGAAGATACCAAACCCTTATTCATTGAAAGTGGTTCAGCAGGCATATAATGAGTTGGCAGAACAATCGGGATTGAGATCATGCGAGACAATTGCTCCGACACATCTTTATCTGAAGTTCGCTCCCAAGAATGTTGAGGAGTTGAGACTTCTTGAGTCAGACACCACGTTGTATTTTTATAATTATCCGCTCGACGTTGAGTTGATAGGAGAAGGCGGAGGATACCACGATCCTTCATTGCCAGATTCTGTGCCTACATATCAGTATGTGTGCGTGCCTATCGATCATCCGTTGCCAGAAGTGGAGTATGAAGTGTTGGATGAAATCTATTATGAGGAGGATGATGAGGCGGAACTTCGTTCGGGCAGAGCCATTTCGTGGGAACAACTTGAGGAAAAAGCTTATTTGTTGGCTGGAGATAGTTCTATAATCTCAACTCCTGAGACGAGAGGATCACAGTGGAGAGCAGGAGGAAGACTTCGTTACGAGGACAATTATACGAATACAGTAGTACCATTGGAGGGTGTCCCTGTCAGAATGCGTTATCATATAATAACCTATCAGAACTGTACAGACAAAAGTGGATATTTCCAATGTTCCACTACAAAGCGAGGTGACTGCAAGTATTCAATAGAATGGAAAAGGGATGTGTTTAGAATCATTCCAGAACAGAATTTATTTGTCACTGCTGACTACGTCATTCAAAAGAATAAAAGTAGGGTCGACAAAATTTTCAGAAAGAGTGAGAATGTGAAGCAATGGATCTATGCTAGTTTGTTTATTCCTGCACATGAATACTTTTATGGAGACAGATGTGGTACTCAAAGTCCAGAAAAAAATATTGAGATCACACCTAATTCTGAACATAAGGAAAAAATTAGTGGAGAATTTTGTCCTGTACGTCCTAAGGAAATAAAAATTTTCTGCTTTTATTCTAATGGTAAAGAAAAAAACTCTGCCTCCTATTATGGTACAACTATTCATGAATTGGCTCATTCTGCTCATTGTGAATATGTTGGCTTATTAAATTTTTTAGCAACTAATGATAATGTATGTGATACATGGGCTGTCGGCGTACAAGACTTTTTTTCTTTAAGAAAATATGGAAAGTATGGAAGACTTATAGCGTTTCCTAACACTGATCCATATGGATCTCAGTATACAGGACTTGTAAATGATTTGAGAGATTATGGTGTTGAAGATCCAAATTTTATTGGTTATTATGATGATAAAATTGCAGGATATTCTTTACTAGATGTTCAAAAAGCATTATTGGGTATTACAAATTGGACTCAGTTTAGAAATCATTTGAAAAATATAAAACCTATAGATAATGAAACAAGTAAAAATATTGACGCTCTTTTTGATTATTGGCGTACTAGGTAGTCTTTCTTCTTGCAACAAAATAGTGAAAAGTGATCCTGAATATGATTTCTTTGATCATTATATCAATGATAGCAATGATACATTGTATATAAAAATGTACAATATAAATGGTAATTTAAGTGAAGGCGTGTATACAGCACTTGTATTGTCTCCATTTGATACAATAGATATGGTAGAGGATAAGATTTTGTATGCGGATTCAATGTATTTGAAACAAGGAAATGTGGAACTAAAATACCATTCTTCAGGACCTGCATATTCTTCATTTTATTCAAAAAAAGATTTTACAATAACTGGAAGGTCAACAATTGATAGGTATTATCATATAAATTCAGAATCTATTGACTCCTTGTCCTCAAAATTATCTAAATACGGATTATTGGAATTTTATAAAAAATAGATATGATAAAGCCATTGTGAATCAATTGAGTCTTTGTCCTATTCCTATTTTAAGAAATTTCGAAAATCAGAGCTGATTTTTCTAGTTCATAATAGTCAATCATTATATAGACAATGAAACAAGTAAAAAAATTGATGCTCTTTTTGACTTTTGGGCTGATTATTAATATGTCATCATGTGACAAGCTGACGACATCGGAACCAGAAATTTATTCGAATTATTTTTTCATCAATGACACGTCGGATTCATTGTATGTGGATTTCCATTATTCGCATAAGTCAAACGCAGATGGGAAAATATATCAAGGCTATAAGTCATATTCGTTAGGGTTGCAAGACACAATGTCTTTTTATTTCAATGATATTTTGCCAGATTTTTCTTGTGCGGATACTGTTTGGATGCATAGCCCTAAAATGAAGTTAAAACTTCATGATTTTGGTTTTGCATATACTTTGTTTTATAGTAATAAACGTAAAATAGTATCTAAAGGGGATAATGAATACACCTATTATTTTATGGATGATTCAACCTTGAAAAAAGTTATATCTTATTATGAAGATCGCAACTTACTTGATTATTATGAGACTACCGAGGAGAAAGAAGCAAGTGAGTAATTGAAAATTAAGAGTGGAGAATTTCGGTTCTTCACTCTTTTTAATTAACGTGATTTCGACGAATTGTAATCTGCAAATTCGCAATAACGAACAATCATAAAAGAAATGTTTATTCCACTTTATGATTGAATTCTTACATCTTTTTTTCTCATAAAAAAGGCGTAGCCTTTCTCTGTTAACTTTGTGTCTCTGTGGTTTTATTATTTCATCGAATTGACGTTATCCAGTTGGCAATGGAGTAGGGATTATTTATTTCTCGTTTTTCCCCTTTTCTCTCTCCTCTATAGCCTTTTGTCTCTCCTCCTGGATCAACTTTCTCTCCATCAGCTCTTTGAGGATCTCATCTTTGTTTTCTCCTAACAGCATTTTCGCGCATATTTCTGCGGAGTAGGCCGACTCTTTGCTAAATTCTATCTGGGCAGGGAACGACTCTTCCACAGTGCCGTCGGGAAGGATATCTTCCACTTTGATGTTTGTGTATGTTCCGCCCATCTCAATTGCGTACTCTTTCAGGAGCTCTTTTTGTTCGTCGGTGAAGGTCGACGGTACTTTCACGATAGTGTGGATCTCTTTCTTAGGTTTTCCGTTTGCTCCCAACGCAGTCTCTTTTCTGAATGTTGACATGCTCATCATGGTGCGGGCCTGCCATTCTGGGACGTCGGAGAAAGCTTTCTCCATGTTCTCCTCATTCTTTGAGACAATGTCAGTCAGTCTGGCAATAGCGTCGCCAAGGGAGACTCTTTCCAAAGGAAGACCCTCCGTAACATCCAGTTTGGTGATTTTTTTTGTCACCTCCGCTGATTGTTTCGTTTCTTCAGTAGTTGGACTAATATTTTTTTGACGTTCTTTTCCTGCCATTATTTGACTGTACTCTATTCGCTTACAAAAATAGTGAAATTAATTTTGTTGGACAAGATGTAAGGGGGATAGGTTTTTATTGAGACAGGTCTGACTCGCTAGGCAACTAACAGTCGTTATACGCACTTAGGGGAGCACCATAACGATACCCCCTAAGACTAAACATTAACATATCGATAGTCATTCTTGTCTCATAACTTAAGACCGCTTTTCTTTTGAGAAGCAATCTGTTGATATTCATTACTGTTACTCATCTTCTTTTCTTTATCTTTTGTTATTTTCTGCAATTGATTATGTGCTGCGTTTGTTTCGAGGATCTCCTTTACAAGGTTTTCCTTTTCCACGCCAAGCAGCATTTTGGCACAAACCTCAGGTGTGTAGGCGGCATCTTTTCCAAACTCGATTTTCGCTGGGAAAGAAACATTCTGCGTTCCGTCCTGACCTGTCTCCACAACCTTCATATTGGTGTAGGTACCGCCCATTTGGGTCACATATTCTTTCAAGACATCTTTCTGCTCTTTTGAGAATGTCGACGGTACGTTTACCACAACATGTGAGTTTTTTTGTTTTTCGCCATCTTTGAACGTCGTCATGGTCATTTGTGCTCTCGACTGCCACTCAGGAGCGTTTGCGAAAGCCTGGGCCATGTAATGTTCATTTTTCTTGACAATTTCAAAAAGTCTGTCGATCGCTTCAGCTACCGATAGATTTTCTGGAGTTTGTCCGTCTCCGTTTATATTGTTGTGAGCATTTTCCTGCTCCTCGTTCTGACTAAATTTTGTTGCCATCTTTGGACTAAATTTAACCTCAAATTTTCTCGTTTTTACTACAAAGCACTAATTTTTGTTTTGCGATAGCAAAATTAGAGTTTCGTTTTGATATATGCAAACAAATTTCGATTTTTTTTCAAAAAAATGTTGAAATTGCCATTATTTAATGCCTAACGGCGTGTTAAAATGGGATTTTTCAAACGTTTTTCATCAAAATTGAACGCCTAAAGGCGTATGGAAAATGGGGCATTCAAACGTTCTACCGATATTGAACGCCTAGCGGTGTAATAGGGGAACAAAATAAATGTATCCGATATTGACAATTACGAATTATGCATTATGCATTGCGAATTGACCAAAACACGCACGTCCGTGCGTCTCTACGAGGGTTGGATTCACCAGATGCGAGGATTATCCCCAACAATTACGAATTATGCATTATGAATTATGAATTAAAAAAGGATTGTATCCTTTTTTGATACAATCCTTCGTTTTGTGATAAATTTATCTTCATATCAAGTCCCGTCTTCCGAGGTTTTCGTTTCTTTCTTTTTATATGCCTCCACCTGGTCAATGATCACCTTGCCGTTTTGAAGGAATGATTCGTATGCGTTCTGATCCATGACGTAGACGATATTGTCAAGTTGCTTGAATCTTTCATTGGCTTCCTCTACAGTCAGACAGTCGCCCATGAATTCGGCGTATTCCTCAAGATAGTTGTCGAGTTTGTCTCTGTTCCCACACGTCTTCTCCAACAATGGGATGACCTGCTCCACAAAGGCATCATAATCTTCCTTGGAATTGTTTTGTTTGATCTGCGACGCGATTGCGTTTATCTTTTTGAAGAAAATATACTGTTCTTTGATGAATTCTATCTTTTCTTCACTGAGTTTTGTTTTTGTGACAAACAGATATTCGAATGGAGAGTATCCACCTTCAGATTCTTGGTTTTGATCCAGGAAATTCTTGATCTCCACAAGCTGTTTCTGCACTGTCAATATCTTAGACAGGTCGGCGCTCATGGAGTTGATGGTCTCGTCGTCGGAGATCATCTCTATGAATGTTTTGGGAGATTCCAGTAATCTGCCGCATTTGTCCTTGAAACTTAGCACAGCGTCTATCGGGCTCTCTTTCAAGAACCATTCTCTCAGCTGTTCCAATTTTTCTTTGCTCAACATCCTTTTGTCTCTTTATACTGATTTTCAATATTCATTGTTATATGGGATTATATTCCCATATTTTTTTTGTTGATCTGCATCTGTTTGAAACCTTTTGGAGCGACTTTCAGCACGGGTTTGATTCCAATTGGAGTCTTTTGTATGCTCAGGCTGACGGACGCCTCGTATTCCTTTTTAGAGCTTTCCTTACAGTCGGGGAACATTACAACCTCTCCTTTGAGCAGAGCCTCTTTTTCCGCTTTGCTGACGAGGTGTCCTTTTATCTTGTCCGGTATGCAGTTTGGAGTCACAGACATCCATGTAGGTTTGTCGGCATCACGGAATGGCAGGATATGGCATTCTCTGATCCTCGACAGTTTGGCTCGTGTGGCCTGGTCGATCTTCAGTTCATCCTTCACTTTGAGATTGCCAAACAGAAGCGTCTCATTTCCGTTTTTGCCTATTCCTTTGCAGACATCCACGCTCACATTCCCGTCGTTGTTAAGGATGGAGATCTTTTCTCCTTTCTGCAGTCTGGCAAACCTTCCGTCGCTCTTGATAGCGAAGATCTCTTTATCCTTGACAAATTTGCTCAGCAGTTTTTCGATTGTGCCCACGTTCATGACGTCAATTTTCATGCATTCCGCAAAATCGCCCTTCTGTTTGATGGCGGTTGGTCCGCCGAGTTTATCGTCAAGATAATCTTTAGCCGACGTGGATGCTTTCAACCCTTTCTCTATCTCTGTGAATCTTTCAGTTGAGAGAGAGTAGACGGAAGTGCGTGTATCTTTGTCGGTCAACATCTTCTGATACTCCTGATTGTAGGCTAAGTTGTCCCATGTCTCCCTGTCAGCCACGATCTTTACAGTCTCACGGTTGTCCTTCTCTGTAAGGAAGATCTTCACCTCCCTTTCATGGAAGTTTAGTGTATTGATATTTTCGGTAATATAGTTCTCTTTATCAAAGGAGAGGGATTCCATACTCCAGTCGTTGAGACTCTCCATCAACGGCATTGAGATGACGGAAAGAAAAGAGAACAGGAAAATACAGATCGGGTCGATAGAAAGATATGAGGTATTTTTCAGAGCCTCCACGACCTCGCGTCTTTTTGAAGCCTCCAATGCTTTAGCCTCATTTATGAATTTGTCCAATGACGAAAGATAATTCTCGTTGAAACTTGTGAGTTCTGGCGCGACATTCCTGTCGTTTCTGTGCATGTAGAGGAATTTCATCTGTTCCAGTTTGAACTTATGGAATTTATCTGCAGCGTCGGCAAGAGTGCGTATGGCGTTATCGAGAGTTTTATCAATTTCGTTAAGGGGTACAGGATTAGAGACAGTATCGATTTTCTTGTCGGATACTGGATTTATAAGCATGTATTGCTCAGACCTTTTGTCGTATGCAAGACGTATAATGTTGCTCATATAGGACTAAATCAATATTTGAATAAATCAGGGGTTGTCTATTAAAATCCCACGTTATTGATTTGGATATTCCTTAAATCTTTCGTGTTTATGGACTATCACAAATACATTTCATTTTAACTAAACAAAACAAAGAAAAACACTTCTAATTGCAAGTTTTCGCATTTATCAGTAGACTTCGTTGTTTTATTCGATACAAAATTATAAATAAAAATGATTTCTCGGGCAAGGTAGACGGAATAATTCGTAATTCATAATGCATAATTCGTAATTCATAATTGTTGGGGATAATCCACGCATCTGGTGATCCAACCCTCGTAGAGACGCACGGACGTGCGTGTTTTGGTCAATTCGCAATTCATAATGCGTAATTCGTAATTGTCAATATCGGATACATTTATTTTGTTCCCCTATTATGCCGCTAGGCGTTAAATATCGGTAGAACGTTTGAATGCCCCATTTTCCATACGCCTTTAGGCGTTTAATATTGATGGAAATTCATAATGCATAATTCGTAATACGGCGTCTCTACATTATGGATTATTTAAAAAAAATAATGAGCGGTAACCAATACCACTCATTACTTCTTTTTCCTTTAAAGATAAAGGGAAAATAGGATTAGTAACAGTACAAAAAAATCTAATTATTACCATGGTCGGACCTCATTACCCTCTACTTGTTCGTAGTGTAAATCCTTCCGTCATGTCTTTATGTTTACAAAAATATAACGAATATTTGAAACATCAAAATATTTTGTGAAATTTTTCTAAAAAATGCAAAATATTATGTAGAAAGTGGGATTGTGGTATCTATGCATTATGAATGCAAATAAAGGCAAAGGATGTTTTGGGATAGGGTTGAAGGAAGGAAATAAAATTGTATATTTGTGGTATAAAAAAAGAAAGAATAATAAAATGCTATCTTTACTTATGGTGGGGATGGGAAGGCAAAGTAAAGGTAAAGAGAAGATGCTTTACGGAGAGAAACGAAAAAGTTAAATGATTTATAAATAAATATGGAAAGAATTTTTTATCCAATAGGACAAGGTGCATTTTATGCGGAGAGATTTACGGAGGAAGAGGATGGTATAAATTTTAATATGGTGTATGATTGTGGAGCGGGTATTCATCTAAATGGAACAACAACCGGACATAATGTAGTTAGAAATGCATTCTCCTCAAAAGACGAAATAGATATTTTATTTGTTTCACATTTGGATACCGATCATGTAAACGAAATACCAACACTTCTTACTTCTTGCAAAGTGAAAAAGGTTATATTACCTCTCGTTTCGCGTTCAAAGTATATATTGAATATATTAAATATAATTAACACTAATGGACAATATGATATTATAATTAAAATACTTGATGACAAAGAGAGTTTTTTTAATCAGGGTAATTTTAATCAGGGTAATAATAAACCTGAAATAATTGAGGTTAAACCTTCAGAAGAAAATGAGGAAAGAGAAACTAAAGAAATAGACAGTTTAAAAGGTGTTATTTCAAGCAATTCTATCATCAAAAATTCCAAGATCAATTGGATTTATGTGCCAATTAACTATAATCAGAATAATTTAGAAGCTAAATTCAAAGATGAGTTAAAAAAACATAGTGATCCTTTTTGGCATACTGTTGACTTGTCTGACGATAAGCAAGTCTGTGATATCATGAAAGATCCCATGAAAGATCCAAAAAAAAATAGACGAGCCCAATTAAAAAAAATTTACAAAAAAGTCTGTGATATTAATCTTTGTTCTTTAGTTGTTTATTCTGGACCCTTAGATAAACGTCTTTGGCAGATAAAATCTCTTGTATATGGGGGAGTGAAGACAGTGACATTTCCAAATAAAGACGTTAAGGATAAACCTGCATGTATATTTACTGGCGATAGCGATTTAAAAAATATGAAAATAAAAAATGAATTTGCATCATATTATTCACATGTAGGAACAATCCAAGTTCCCCATCATGGAAGCGAAGACAATCATGATATTTCTCAATATGATAAAAAAACAATTTGTCCAATATCAGTAGGGGAAAATAAGTATGGACATCCAAGTCCTTATGTGATAGGAGACTTGACACATAATAAATGTCAAGTATTTTGTGTAACATCAGATTCCAATCATCGTCTGACAGAAAAAATAAAAAAAATAAAATTAACAAAATTAAGAAATCTAATTCGAAGGAGAGGAAATATGGGTGGAGTCTCACGAAGAATAAATGGCTGAAGGAGAAAGCCACGAGCTTAAATGCAATAGGAGAGAAAACACTGTATTGGATTCCTTCTGGTAAAGTCGCTATTTTGAGGGGATCTCCTCAATATAAGAAACTAGCACAGAAAAGTTTACGAATTGTAAATCCGTTGCAGTTACCACCAAAATAAACAGTCTGATATTTTTCATCAGGAGCAGAAAGATTCAGTTGCCGAGAAACCCTTGGTAACTGTTGCTTTTTTATCGTAGGAATTATATGATTTTGTCAATTTCCACCAAATTTTTAAGCCTGATTTGTCAGTTTCCACCAAATTTCGGTTAGGGGAGACGTTGCACATCTCCCTCAAATCGTGGTTTTTCCGGTCACCTGTGTTCTGATTTCCCACAGCCTTTTATATGGCTGCACACCTTGCTGTGCCATTCTGCGTATACGGTCGAGCTCGGCTACACAGATATTCTCCACCTCCTGTCTGATATTCTCACGGTTGTTTTGCAGATATTCACGCATTCGTGCGTCGCGGATCTCTATCACACGGTTGAGCATGTTGTCTTTCTCCAGGAATTTAGGAAAGACTTTCTTCATCTCTTTCGACGGTTTCTTCACCTTGCTGATCAGTGTCGTGACGGATTTGTATTTGTTGTGGTCAAAACCATACGATGCGATGTCGTTGCGGTCGAACCAGTGGCGAACCATCGCGTCTACAAGGGATCTTGTCTCTGTATATTTGCTGTGGTCGAACCCGATTTCATTTGCGTAGACGCGAAGATTTGCGTCTACAACCTCGTCGTCAAAATCATAAAACTCAGGCAGTTCAAGATAGTGGTTTGCCTCTTCTTCACATGCGTCGACGTCGATATCGATGTTTGCCGCAAACACTCGGTCGTTGTTGTCGGAACCGTTATTGTCGCAAACCAATCCTGCGAACCATCCCTGTTTTGCTTGTGAGAATCGTTCAGGCGGGATCATGTAATCCATTTGGTACGACACGGAAGATCCATCCTTTTTAGTGGAGACGGGAGTCTTTTTCTGTCTGTTTTTTCCTATACGTTTTGAAATCTTTTCCGCCGTCTCATCAAAACATTGTCCGACGAAGAAATTGCCGACGGTCTGAATGATCTTGTTGGCGTTCGACTCTTTATAGTCCGCTCTCAGCTGGGAGAAATCCTGGAATCCCAGCAGTATTGCCACTTCGTTGGAACGGGCTGTGGCGATCAGATTATCCAGTCCATACACAAACATGGTCGGAAGCTCGTCGATGATGATCGCACTTTTATGTTTTCCTTTCTGATTTGCCAGTTTCAGTATACGTGCTGTGTACACGCCAAGAGCTGTGCTGTATGTGTTGGCATTCTGTGGATCATTGCCGAAACAAAGCAGTTTTGGTTCAAGCGGATTATTGATGTCAAGATCAATATCGTCGCCGCTCATAGCCCAATAGAGGTAGGGTGATGTGAGTCTGCCTAGCGGAATCTGCACCGACGCGATCTGTCCTTGAATCTGTTCGGTGGCACCTGCCGACCATGCGTTGAGATATGGGGCGAGAGTGACGGAGAGGTCGGTGTAGCTTGAGAGAATTGGAATCACCTGGTCCATCGGCTGTGAGATGAAGTCGATGACGTGTGGGAAAGTGCAGTATTTGCCATTCTCATAAATACGTAGAAACCAGATACATGCTCCAAGATAGTTGATAGCCGACTCCACAAAGAAATCGCCTTGCTTGTCTGCCCAAGTGCGGGCAAGATTATAACATATCACTTGTGCGATCTCGTCGGCATGAGTCTTCGTCTCCAAAAGGTTAGCTTTGAGAGGGTTGCATCGAAGGGAGACGCGGGGTTCGTTGAAGTCAATCATGCCATATTTCGGCTCCACACCGTTGTAGATCTCTTTCCAGTGATGCTTGTTCCACATGAAGTTGGAGTAGGCGATCTCCGAAAGATCAGGAATTTTGAAATCGTAGAGGTACATCGCGTAACCTTTTGCCAGAGCCTGACGGATATAGTTGTTGATGATCGTGTAGGATTTTCCTGAACCGGGTGATCCTACCACCATCGTCGCGCGGAATGGGGCTTCAAGGTTGATCCATCCGTGATGCTCCTTGCCCTGACGGTAGTATTTGGTAGGGAAATTGATTGTATATTCATCCGTGGAAAAATTCTCATTCTGTGGAAAATCAGACTGTTCTTTCAGGTTGAACGGGTCATCGTTCGGCAGATTTTGTTTTGGAGTTGTCTTAAACAACAACACTCCGATTATCAATGCGACAAAACATCCTAACAGTAGAAAAAGATACATATGCACTAATTGTATACGGCTAATAATTATTCGGTCGCAAAAGTAATCTTTTTTACAATCCTTCTCAAACAAAATGTAGAAAAGTAATTTCCGTTGCAGATTCTACGGAAGAAAATTATACTTTTGCATTGTAAAAAATTTGAAAGAAAAATGAGCAAAATCAGTTGGCCTGAATTCATTATTGTTTGGCTCGCCGTATGCGTCATTATTGATATAGTCTTCCTGTATCTCAACAGAACAAATGGAAACAGCAGTATTTCCGTGGCAGAGGAGAGAAAAGCAAAAATCAAACAACTTAACATTCCGTATAGGGATGATGTCGCTTATGAGACACCGCTCCGTCGCGCGTCAATGAGAAAGGTTGAGGCGTTGGTTCCGATGGAGGAGACGTTGCCGAATGAATCTTCTGTGGAGTGTGAGGAAGAGGATCAGGAGGAGTTGACGGAACTCCAGCAGGAGACTTCGGATATTGTAAAAATGTTGTTTGGCTGAGGTAAAAGGGAAGAATTTATGAGCAGAAAGACACTTACAATTCATCTGTATTGCCTGTTCCTATTCATTGGAGGATGCGGTATGTTCTGGCTGTTTGGCGGAGGAGACGGTGATAAAACCAGTCTGGAGGATAACAAAGCGGAGTGTACGGCACAGCAGACAACTGATAATATTGCCACGACGTGGGAGGAGCAGAGTGACGCATCCACAGATGATGACGATGCTGATGCAGAACCGTCGTCTACAAATCCGTCTACTTCACAAGAATCTCCAGAAAAGACCGTTTGTGAGAATAAGGGAAAGGCAGTCACAAAGACAGATTCAGAGCGGTCGGCACCAATTGATAAAGAATCAACGACGTCGTCTGAAGCTAAAACCGATGCCCAGGATGCAGGTTTTCACCAGTTGGTGGAGAGCGACAATGCAGAACGTGTCAAAATGATAAATGCTGTCATCCACGAGAAGCAGAAGAGTATCAGTACAGAGAGTCCGATAAAATTGAGATTATTGGACGACGTCGCTGTGGATGGAGTGAGCATACCAAAAAACACGGTTGTGTATGCGAAGATGAGAATAGGTACCGACAGAATATATCTGAAGACAGAGACAATCACATTTAAGAAGACGGATTATCCTTTCAATGGTGATATCTATGAGCCAGATGGCCAGGAAGGCTTGAGTATGACGGACAAGAAGATGGCACTTCCAGCAGGATACAAAGTGATGATTAAACAGAAATAAAGGAAAATTTATCTAGAATCTGACGAATCGTTTACTCTAATAACCAAAAAACAGCAAAAAAAGGTTACTGCACTAAACGGTTTTAGCCCAAAATCGTTTAGTGCAGTAACCGATATGTAAAAAATGATGTTCTGTTGGATAAATCACGAAGGATTATTCTTCGTCAGCAGGAATAGGAGTATGTTTGCTGTATTCCTCGCAATATTCCTTTGACGCGTAATTATCAAGTGTTGTGCAGACAGTAGATGAGAAATCAATCGCACATTTCACCACCTGATCCCACTTCTCTTCGCTGATTCCGTTTTTCAACTCATCGTATGTGACTCCGGCTGCAAGCAGACCGTACACTACTCCCGCATTGAAGTTGTCGCCGGCGCCTACTGTGCTCACCACCTCGATCTTCTTGGCATCGTAATGTTTCTTGAATCCTTTGCTATACACGGTCACTCCGTTGGCTCCCTGTGTGTAGATGAAATTCTTGCTGTAGAATTCGATATGCTCTTTATATGTCAGATCAGAGTCGTTTTCTGAGAAGATATTGTCAAAATCCTCGTCGCTTCCCTTCACGATATTAGCGTAATCAAAATTGTCGAGAATGTTTGGCATCAAGAATCTCACTTGACTTTTGCGGTTTTTGCGGAAATTGACGTCGTAGTAGATGATGGCTTTCTTATGTTTAGCCTCATCAAGCAGATATGTGAGGTTTTCTCTTAACGCGTCGTTGATTGAGAAAAAAGATCCGATCACGATGATGTCGTTCTCCTCAATTTTTGGCATCACATAGTCGAGTTTCTGTGCTGAGTCATTCTTGTAGAACAGGTAGTCAGCGTTCATGTTCTCATCAAGAAACGCAAGCGACAATGCTGTCTTTCCACCGTCGTAATCATACACATTATCAGCCTTCACATTGTTTTCTGCCAGGAACGCTCTTATTTTATCTCCTAGACGGTCGCGTCCCACTTCACTTATAAATTCTGTGTTTACGCCAAGACGTCCGAGTGTGATCATTGAGTTGAATGTTGATCCACCTGGCTTTGCGGCAGTGGGTTGTTCATTCTTGAAAATGATGTCTAAAATTGTTTCACCTATGCCAATAACTTTCCTCATATCAATTCGTTTTAATATATTATAGTTTTGCACTTCTGTTTGCCAACAATGCGTCCAAAATCACCATTGCCGACATTGCCTCTACGATAGGCACTGCGCGTGGCAACACACATGGATCGTGACGGCCTCTGGCTTTGATGATGGCGTCATTACCTGCCTTGTCTACTGTGTTCTGCTCAAAAAGCAGAGTAGGGATTGGTTTGAATGCCGCTCTGAAATAGATATCCTCACCGTTGGAGATGCCTCCCTGGATACCACCTGAGTGGTTGGTTGTGGTGCGGATCTTGCCGTCTATATTGGCGAATCTATCGTTCATCTGTGAACCTCTTCCGCCTACACCTTCGAATCCCATTCCATACTCAAAACCTTTGCAGGCGTTGATGCTCAGGATTGCCGCTCCAAGACGGGCATGAAGTTTTCCGAATGCAGGATCTCCCAAACCAACGGGTACGCCCTTGATGACGCATGTGATCACTCCACCGATAGTGTCGCCCTCAGCCTTCACCGATTTGATCAGTTCGATCATCTGTTCAGCTTTTTCAGCGTCGGGGCAACGTACAATATTGCTTTCGATTTTGTTCAGATCGTATTTCGTATAGTCAGAATCGAGTTTGATATCGCCAGCCTGTGATGTGTAGGCATAAATCTGAATGCCAAAATGTTTCAGCGCAAGTTTGGCGAACGCACCTCCCACCACACGTGAGATTGTCTCGCGGGCGGATGATCTTCCGCCTCCACGATGGTCGCGTATGCCGTATTTGGTCTGGTATGTATAATCAGCGTGCGACGGACGGTAAAGATTCTTCATCTCCTCATAATCAGACGAGTGTTGGTTTTCATTGCGTACCTCAAAAGCGATGGGTGTGCCGGTCGACACTCCTTCGTAGACACCGGAAAGAATCTCTACCTTATCACCTTCGGCGCGAGCGGTAGTGATGGCACTCTGTCCGGGGCGACGACGGTCTAATTCAGCCTGTATGAAATTGACGTCTATCTCCACACCTGCGGGAAAACCATCCAAAATGCCGCCTACAGCAGCACCGTGGCTCTCTCCATATGTGGTAAGACGGAATATTTCTCCTATTGTGTTCATTGTCATTGTATTTTCTGGTGTCCGTTTTATATATGCACGTCCGTGCGTCTCTACGTTGGGTGATTATTTACCGCAGTTGCAGCCGTTTTCTCCATCGCTGTTGCATCCGCCACAGCCGCCTTCGCTGCCACAACCTCCGTTGCAACCTCCTCCGCCGCATCCGCCACAACCGTGGTGACCCTTCACAAGCTCTATCTCAAACTGTGTGGCTGGTCGTGCCTCCATCACTTCTCCTACGAAATGAAGACGCTCGCCTGCAAGAGGATGGTTGAAATCCATTTTGACGTTGGTGTCTGTCACATCAACGATTTTGCCGTTCATTCTGTGACCCTCTGCCGACATCATAGGAAGGATATTTCCTACGTAAAGAATATTCTCGTCAATCTCTCCTTTTTCATTCTTGAAGATTGCCTTGTCAAGTTCGACGCAAAGGTCCTCGACGTAGTCTCCATACGCATCTTCTGTGTTGATGTAGAAGTCGAAAGATCCGCCTTGCTCTTTGCCGTACAATGCCTCCTCAAATTTGGAAAGCACCATGCCAAGACCAGTTGTGAATCTGAAAAGTTGGTCGTCTGGAGTCTCTTCAATCATCACCTCCTCACCGTCGTTGCCAACGTAAAGTTTGTATTTTAGTTGAACGAAAATATTATCTTTGTTAATTGCCATAATGGTTTAATTTATTGTTATTTAGTTGATTTGCGGACATCAACGATTGTTCCGACGAAATGTAGACGTTCACCTGCAAGAAGGTGGTTGAAGTCGAGAGTCACCTCGTCTTCAGTCATATCAATAATGACGGCGTCACGTTTCTGACCGTCTTCCATACTCATTGTGATAAGGTTGTCGACGTAGATTTCCTCTTCGTCGATCTCACCGTCGACAAGGAACGTCGATTTTGGTACTGTCACCACTTTATCGTCGTCGTATTCGCCGTAAGCGTCCTGACATTCGATGTAGAAATCGAACGAATCGCCGACAGACTTGCCCATCAGGTTTTCCTCGAATTTTTCCAATTCAGTGCCAGCTCCGCAAGTGAATTTATATGGTTGGTTCTTCTTTGTCTGCTCCATCAACTCTTCTTTTTCCCCCTCGTCTCCACAAAAGAGCTGATAGCTGACAGATACGACTGTGTTCTTTGATACCTTCATCTAATTTAGATTTTCGTTATTTGTCCGCAAAGATAGTTAATTTTTATTCTCTTCCGTACCTTCCAAACCAAGAATGGATTCGAATTCTGCATCTTTCTCACTGAAAAACTTTTGGCGACGTTTTTCCCATTGGTCTTTAGCCAGTTGCTGCATATCAATCTGAGTGTCGCTTTCGTCTGTGATCTCAAGGCCGAGGATGGTCTCAATCACGTCTTCCATAGTGACGATTCCTTCCAGTCCGCCATACTCGTCTATCACCATCGCCATATGCTCTTTGCGTGCGATCATTGTGTCGTAGAAAGAGAGGATGGATGTATGTTCGTAGCAGCAGGTGATGGAGCGACGGATCTGCTTCAACTGCATGTTTTTCTTGTCGTTGGCAAGGTGGTAGAGCACGTCACTCTTCAGCACAAAACCTGTGATGGAGTCGAGAGAATCCGAATAGATAGGGATACGAGAGTAACGTTTGAAGTCTTTTGTCTTGAAAAACTCTTTGAGTGTCATGTCTTCCTGCACCGCCCACACCACAGTACGTGGAGTCATGATGTTTCTGATCTTGATCTGGCGGAGTTTGATGAGGTTGGTGATGATTTTGCTCTCACTTGTGGCAAACACACCCTCTTTTTCTCCAATGGATGTCAGCACCGCGATCTCCTCACGGCTGACAGTCTGAGACTCTTTCTTGGAAAACAGCAATGTAAGTTTCTCAGTGATAATCACTAAAGGGAAGGCGATGTAGTATAGGAACTGTGTGAAATATGCCACTGGGACACAAAGATTTCGCCAGTAGTTGGCTCCGATGGATTTGGGAATGATTTCAGAAAAAATCAGAATCGTCACGGTCAAGCCGGCAGATACATATCCGAACCATTCGCTTCCAAGCACCTCCTGCACCTGCATACCCACGGCAGACGCGCCCAAAGTGTTGGCGATAGTGTTGACGGAGAGGATAGCGGAAATAGGTCGGCCCATATTGTCTTTCAGACTTTTCAATAGTTTGCCTCCTTTGCTTTTTGTAGCCAAAGTCTCCGCATAAGGAATGGATGTGGAGAACATCACCGATTCAGATATTGAACAAAGGAATGAGACGAATACCGTCAGAAAGAGATATAGTATCAGTAAATACATGAGCCTCTAAATTTCTATAAAAACCAATTTTTACAAAAATATAAAAATGTTGGGAACAGTCTTAATTTTATGGGATGTTTTGAAGATGAGAATAATTATAATAAATCGAATCAATCAAAGCCAATACCATTTTCTGGCTTTGTTTTTATTCATATTCTGCCAAAAATGCATCTGGAGAAAGGACGTTGATTTCTGATTCAGAAAAATCCTTAATATTTCTTGTTACAATAACATCCGCATGACATTTTTTTGCACAATAATACTGCATGGCATCTTCAATATCATTAAAATTTGAAATTAGGGAGTTGTCAATAACATCATAATCCATTTCAACCACATCAACAATTAATCTAAGATCTTTAAGAACATTTTTAATTGCTTCTGTTCCGAGTTTTCTTAGTAGATAAGAGGCGGTCGAGAAAGTTATAGGTGAAACAAATAATTGCAGCTTGTTTTCGAATCCCAATGAAAAGATTTGGGCAGAATATTGATAAAATCCTTCTCTTTTTTGTAAAAGGTCAACAACTACATTCGTATCAAGGAATACTGTTTTCATCTGTTTTTCTCCTCCAAATACTTTATGTAGTTTTCTTTATAGTCATCTTCCTGTTCTGCAACTCCGATAAGTCTATTCACAACATCTGGATATTGATTGTCTTTTAGTGTTTGTGTCTTTTCTTTTGGTTTTGCAGTCAATTCTTTATAGGTGTTTTTTAGGCTTGCAACTAAAGACTTAAGAATTTCAATGTCATTAGTTTCAAGCAATATGTCAATGCCTTCCAATCTAAGTTTATTAGTATTTTTCTGCAATGTAACTGTTTCCATAAATCTAATTTTTTTCGTTTTCACAAAAGTAAAATATTTGTCTAATATAACAATGAATGATGGTCTATTTTATATTCACGTTATGATAATCTAATAAAGAAATGATATCAAAATTATAGTAAATATTGGATGATTTCTAAAATGAGAGATATTATAAGCAGATGATTTTTCTCTGTTTTCGGAGAGCAATTACGGACATACCGTAATGCTCTTCAAAAACGCGTGTTTTTCTATTATACCCTATTACAAAATCAATGGTATTAAAAGGTTGAAAAGGTTGTCTTTGTTTTTCCGGGGTGCAAATTTCTCTTTTTTTTACTTTTTATCCAAAAATAAAAACATTTTTAACAACATAGTTTTTTAATATGATTTTGAAGGGTTTTATGGGGAGATAAGTATTTTATAACAAAAGGTTTGGGTTTGTTTCTATCGTATTTTTCCATAAATAGATGTTTGCAATTCGTCAAATATTGTACAAATTCTTCCAAATGGTGTATTTTTGCGAAAAGTTTCGAAATAATTGTCATGATTAATATAAAAAATAAACTTCTAAATGGCATGTCGTTTATCGACTTGTTTGCTGGTCTGGGTGGGTTCAGATTAGCGTTGGAGTCGTTGGGTGCGAATTGTGTCTATTCAAACGAGTGGGACAAATATGCGCAAGAGGTTTATTGTCAAAACTTTGGAGAGACACCGGAAGGAGATATAACAAAGGTTGACGAGAAAACAATACCTGATCATGACATCCTTTGTGCGGGATTTCCATGCCAGGCATTTTCTATCAGTGGCAAGCAGTTGGGATTCAAAGACAGTAGGGGAACGTTGTTTTTTGATGTCGCGAGAATAGTAAAAGAAAAGAGGCCAAAGGTTGTCTTTATGGAGAATGTAAAGAATTTTGCATCTCACGACGACGGGAAAACATTGGCTGTGGTAAAGGCGACGATGGAAGAACTTGGATATAGTTTCCATGCTCGTGTCCTTAACGCTGTTGATTATGGAATGCCGCAGAAACGAGAAAGAATTTATATGGTATGTTTCCGCAACGATATAAATGATTTTGGTTTTCAATTTCCAGCTCCATTCCCACTGAAAAGGCATGTGGAGGATTTTCTTTTGGATGACGAAAGTATGGTGGAAAAACTTTACATCAAAAGAGATGACATGCAGATGAATGGAGAGCCAGATGATAAATACAGCAACAAATCAATCAGATTGGGTATAGTAAACAAAGGAGGACAAGGTGAACGCATCTATAGTACTAAAGGTATCGCTATCACATTGTCTGCCTATGGCGGAGGTGTTTTTGCCAAAACAGGAGGCTATCTTGTAAATGGAAGAACCCGACGTCTTCATCCACGCGAATGCGCAAGAATTATGGGATATCCGGATTCCTACATCATGGCTAAAAATGCGAATCAGGCATACAAACAGTTTGGTAATTCAGTCGTGGTGGATGTGCTGCAATATATAGCGACGGAATTCGGACGTACATTAAAAAACAACCGTGACATTTAAGCCACGGTTGTTTTTTTGTTATCCTTTCAGTATAGATCTAAACGAATCCTCTGACAATCCGCTTTCATTTTTCAATGAAACGCTGAAGATTACATTTAGATTATTGGTATTCGACAATCTTCGTATGACGAAACATCCGTCTGGTGTTTTGGAGAACATATACACATATCCGTTGATCTCTATCTTTTGTTTGTCTGCAATCAATGGTGAGTCTACTCTCATCTTGACTCCATATTCGATTTGAGACGCGCTTACGTTCAAGGATTCCACAATTCTTTGGGCCACCATTTCTTGAGACGACTTCGCAACATTGCTGGATCCGCTTTTCTTTACCCTAAATATTGCCGATAATGAATAATACCTTGAAATATCATCAAGAGGGGAAATCACATATTTGCCAGTAGTGGAGTGTGTGATAAAAAATTTCACGCCCTTCTTTTTATACATGTTCGTTATCCAAAAGGCAAATGTATCACTGTTAATGTCAAGTCTGATACCTGCTGTCCCAGCGTTGCTATATCTGTAGAAATCTCTGTTCATTGTTCCTATAATGTACTCTGAGAGTTCCGGCAACGACTTGTTTCTTTCGCTGAAATAAAACTTACCGTCTTTTGGAATGGCCACAAACTGACCACTCTGTGCTTGTGGACTTTTACACTCTATCCAGAACGACTGACCATTCTTAGTACGAACTTGAATGTCTGAAATTGTAGAATCAGAGCCACCATGATGAATGAATTCAGCATCTTGTCCAAAAACATTCTTTAAATACTGATAACATTCTTTTTCGTGGATTTCCCAATTTGATATACCCATGATATCTGTTGTTTAAGTTATTAATAATGTTCACTTTTAGAATTGATTATTGATATTCTAGGTTTTGCTCTTCACATGCCAAACAATAATCATACTTATTAAGTCAACTGTTTACTTATATTTCTGATTGTCTATTCACATTAAACGACGCTCATCAATCACATGCAAAAATATTGTTTTTTTTGAAAAATCATCATGGAGAACAAATTATTTTTTGTTTGGAAAAAATTTTCTTCATCTCGTTTATTCAATAAAAAAATCCTATAAATCAGTAGATTTTTCAAAAAAAATTTTATAAGTGGCTGTTTTTTTGTTTATTTTGCATTAAAATGAAAGATTCTGTTGCTAAATATAAGATATTTAATTCCAAACTTACCACCATTGTCAGTATTTCAATGGTGCTGTTTTTGATTGGAATCGTTGTGTTAGGCTTAAAGATTGGTGACACTCTTTCAGCCTATGTAAGAGAGAATTACACTATTTCCATAGAAATCAAAGACGACGCGGAGGAGAAGGATATCACTACGCTTGATGAGATCCTTCGTGGGCAGTCGTATGCTAAAAAAGTTGCGTTTATCAGCAAGGAACAGGCAATCAAGGATTTGGCACAGGAGATGGGAGAGGATCCCGTCGCCTTTCTTGGTTACAATCCGTTGAGCGCGTCATTTGTGGTGAATCTGAAATCTGAGTACACGGATAATGATAAGATAGAAGAGGTGGTGAAGACAATCAAGGAGTACAGAATAGTCGAGAATGTCTTCTATCAGAAACAGTTTATCAATGAGGTCAACCACAATATCCATAAAGTGTCGGTGCTCTTCCTGATTGTGGCAGGTGTGTTGTTTTTCATATCATTCGTGCTTATCAACAATACATTGCGTCTACTCATATATTCAGATAGATTCCTGATCAACACCATGAAGCTTGTTGGCGCGACGAGAAGTTTCATCCGTCGTCCGTATTTAAAAAAGGGGGTGATGATTGGAATCATCGCGGCATTGTTGGCGATAGGATATCTTGCATTGTTCGGCTATGTCATGCGTGACCAGTTGAAATTGTTTGTGGATTACTCAGACCATTCGATCTATTATGTTGTAGCGGGAGCGATAATAGTATCGGGTATAGTGATCTCATGGTTGTCGACCTATTTTGCCGTCAACAAGTTTTTGAGCAGAGAAGAAAAAGAGTTGTATTACATTTAAATATATATAATAATGAAAGCGGGTAAAGGATATGCACTTCCTAAGAAGAACCTTTTGCTTCTGGCAGTAGGATTCGTGATTATTCTTTTTGGATTTATTCTTATGATCGGAGGAGGATCTGAGGGTACAGAATTTAATCCGGAGATTTTTAGTGCACAAAGAGTGACTGTGGGTCCAATGATTGCGTTGTTTGGTTTTGTGTTTGAGATTTTTGCTATTCTTTGGGTTCGTGATGAGGACAACAGTTCATCCACTGGTTTGACTCTTCGTGATGAGGACAACTCGGTATCAGTATCAGAATAAGCAAATCTTATAGAAAACAAATAAATAGAAGAACAAAAATGACTACTATTCAAGCTATAATAATAGCTATTGTGGAGGGACTTACAGAGTTTCTTCCAGTATCGTCTACAGGACATATGATTATCACAGAGAACTTGCTTGGAATGGATTTGAGTGAAGCTAATCCGGAGAGTGAGTTCATAAAGGCATTTACAGTCATAATTCAGTTTGGAGCGATCCTTTCTGTGGTTTGTTTGTATTGGAAACGTTTCTTTGTGCTCAACAATGAGCCAATGGAGGGAGGCGACTCTGCTCCAGCTTGGAAGAAACTGATACATAAGTTTGATTTCTATTGGAAACTGCTTATCGCATTCTTGCCAGCGGCAGTGCTTGGATTGGTTTTCAGCGACAAGATTGACGAGTTTTTGGGCGACGTACGTGTTGTGGCTGTGATGTTGCTTATCGGTGGAATATTCATGTTGTTCTGCGACAAGATATTCAACCATGGCAGTGAGTCTGTCAAAGTGGACGAGCCAAGAGCGTTGAAGATTGGATTCTTCCAGTGTATAGCGATGATACCAGGAGTGAGCCGTTCGATGGCTACAATCGTTGGAGGTATGCAGCAGGGACTTACACGTCAGCGTGCAGCAGAGTTTTCATTCTTCCTTGCCGTGCCAACAATGTTTGCTGCTACAGCATACAAGATGTTGAAGTTATTCCTTAGTGGAGGAACAGAGATGCTCACAAGTCATCTTGGAGTGTTGATTGTAGGTAATGTGGTCGCATTCCTTGTCGCTCTTGCTGCAATCAAAGGATTTATATCGTTCTTGACTAAGTATGGATTCAAGGCATTTGGATGGTATAGAATAGTAGTTGGCACTATCATTCTTATACTTCCATATTTGGGTGTCTCTCTTCAGATGGTTGATTAATGGAGCAGAAATTGGTTCTGGATCTTGCGGAAGGACAGGTGTTCCGCTTCAACAAACCGCTTCATTGGTCGTCGTTTAATCTTGTCAGCAAAGTGCGTACCATGATAAGGTATGCGTCCGGTTTGAAGAAGATTAAGATCGGGCATGCTGGCACACTTGATCCGTTGGCGACGGGAGTGCTTATCGTCTGCACAGGCAAGAAGACTAAAGAGATTGACAATTTCCAGTACCAGACTAAAGAATATGTAGCTGAGCTGGCTCTTGGAGCCACTACGCCATCTTTTGATTTGGAGACGGAGGTCGATGCCACTTATCCTACAGAGCATATCACTCGTGAACTTGTGGAGGAGACGTTGAAGAAGTTTTTAGGTGAGATTCAGCAGGTACCTCCTGCTTTCTCAGCTGTGAAGATCAACGGAAAGAGAGCTTACGAGTATGCGCGTAAGGGTCAGGAAGTGGAGATCAAGCCTAAAACGTTGGTGATTGATGAGATAGAGTTGATGGAATATTCCCAGACTGCGATCAAGATAAGAGTGGTGTGCAGCAAGGGAACATACATACGTGGATTGGCAAGAGACATCGGTGAAGCATTGAAGAGTGGAGCTCACCTCACGTCGCTCGTCCGCACAAGAATTGGAGAGACAAAGTTGGAAGACTGCCTCACAATCGAACAGTTCCAGTCTTTGCTCGACAACGATCCGACAATAAAAATGCCAGAAGGGGCATCATTGTAGGGACTCGTAGAGACGCACGGACGTGCGTGTCATGAAATATGGCATGTATGTTGTATTTGAATAAGACGTGCGTGTCCGAATTATTTAAGAAATTCATTAAAAAGAAAAAATATGAAGCTTTCAAAGTTTAAATTCAATCTCCCTGACGAGAGCATTGCACAGTATCCGTCTGAACATCGTGACGAGTGCAAGTTATTGGTATTGCACAAGAAGACGGGAGAGATTGAGCACAAGATATTCAAGGATATTCTTGAGTATTTCGACGAAGAGGATGTTTTTATTCTTAATGATACAAAGGTCTTTCCTGCAATTTTGGAGGGAAACAAGGAGAAAACAAATGCCAATATCGAAGTCACACTGTTGAGAGAGCTTAACAGTGAGTTGAGATTTTGGGATGTGCTTGTAGAGCCTGCCCGTAAGATTCGTATTGGCAACAAACTATATTTCGGTGAGGACGACTCACTCGTAGCTGAGGTTATCGACAATACAACTTCAAGAGGACGTACTTTGAGATATCTGTTCGACGGCACACAGGAGGAGTTTAAGGATCTTTTGATGAAGCTTGGCCGCACACCGTTGCCAGAATATATCACACGTCCGGTTGAGCCAGAGGATGCAGAGCGTTACCAGACAATCTACGCAGAGAAAGAGGGTGCGGTGATGGCGCCAGCTGCAGGAATGCACTTCTCACGCGAGTTGATGAAGAGATTGGAGATCAAGGGATGTGAGTTTGCAAAAATCACTCTTCACGCAGGTCTTGGTAATTTCCGTGACATAGATGTTGAGGATTTGACAAAGCATAAGACAGATTCAGAGCAGATTGAGGTGAACGAGGAGAACGCCAACATCATCAATGCCGCAACAAGAAAGCATAGAAATATTTGTGCGGTCGGCACAACAGTGTTGAAGGCGATCGAGACATCAGTCAGCACAGACGGAATGATCAAACCGTTCGAGGGATGGACCAACAAGTTCATCTTCCCTCCATACAATTTCAGTGTGGCAAACAGATGCATCACAAACTTCCATTTGCCATACTCGACAATGCTTATGATGGTGACTGCGTTTGGCGGTTACGACCATGTGATGAAGGCATACGACGTCGCAATCAAGGAAGGCTATAAGTTTGGAGCTTACGGCGACGCGATGATGATTATGGAATAATCAGATGAAATTAAAAATTAAGAGTTAAGAGTGAAGAATTGAGGTTCTTCACTCTTTTTTAGTTAAAACATGTTAAAGCTATCTCACATAAAAAAAATGCTATTTTTGCAATGTTGAAATTTAAAACAACTATATGAATACTAAAATTGGTCGGAATTTTTATCCTCCTAAGATTGGGGGGTAAGGTTAGTGCGAAACTGATGATTAATGCTTCCCTGGTTTTGTCTGTTTTGTGCGGTGTGCCATCCTGTACGGATGAGATTGAAAATGAAATCGTAGAAAACAATGCGAAGATGCAGGAATTTGATGCGAGTGATGGAACTCTGAGATTAGGAAAGAGGATTCCAAATCCTTATTCATTAAAAGTGGTTCAGCAGGCCTACAACGAACTGGCTGAACAATCTGGATTGAGATCATGCGAGACTCTCGCACCCACTCACTTGTATCTAAAGTTCGCGCCCAAGAATCTTGAAGAGTTGAGACTGCTTGAGTCAGATACCACGCTGTACTTTTATAATTATCCTCTCGATGTGGAGCTGATAGGAGAAGGTGGAGGATATCACGACCCTTCGCTTCCAGACACAGTGCCCACATATCAGTATGTGTGCGTGCCTATAGATCATCCGTTGCCAGAAGTGGAGCATGAAGTGTTGGACGAGGTCTATTATGAAGAAGAAGAGGGTGGACTTCGTTCTGGCAGTGCTATTTCATGGGAACAGCTTGAGGAGAAAGCTTATCTGTTGGCAGGAGACAGTTCAATAATTTCAACTCCGGAGACAAGAGGTTCAAAGTGGAGAGCAGGAGGAAGACTTCGTTACGAGGACAACTATACGAATACGGTAGTGCCATTGGAGGGTGTTCCCGTCAGAATGCGTTACCATATAATAACCTATCAGAATTGCACAGACAAGAGCGGATATTTCCAGTGTTCCACCACTAAACGAGGAGACTGCAAGTATTCCATTGAGTGGAAAAGGGCAGTGTTCAGAATTATTCCAGAAAATAGAATTGCAACAGCAGATTATGTCATTCAAGAGAATAAAAGCAGGGTGGACAAAATTTTCAGAAAAAGTGAAAATGTGAAGCAATGGATATATGCAAGTCTGTTCATTCCTACACATGAATTTTTTTATAAAGACATGTGTGGAATCCAAAGGCCAGAAGAGGATATAGATATCACTCCAGAAGAAATCGACAGCAAATATAGAAGTGGTCGGTTTAATGGATCTTATCCAAAAGAAATAAAAATCTTTAGATATTACACAAAAGATAAAATAGAAAAGAATTCAGCATCTTATTATGGTACAACCATTCATGAACTTGCTCATTCATGCCATAGAGAGTATGTTGGAGAAAAAACGTTTGAAAAGGTAGAATCTTGTGTGACAGACACTTGGGCAGTAGGTGTTCAGGATTATTGTTCATTGCGTAAATATGGAGAATATGGAAGAATCATTACTTATAGGGGAACAGGTATTAAGATATATGATAACCAATATACTGGACTAGTCAACGATTTAAGAGATAACCAAGTAGAAGATTCCAATTTTAACCAAGGTTATTTATTTGATAATGTGTCTGGATATACGTTATATGATATACAAAGAGCATTAAAAGATGCAACAACATGGGATAAATTTAAGAGTAACGTTAAATCGATAAAAACTATAGACAATGAAACAAGTAAAAGTATTGATGCTCTGTTTACTTATTGGAGTAACGAGTAGTTTTTTGCCTTCATGTGATGAAGACTTGACAGAACCAAACATTTATGTATCATGTTTTTACATCAATGACACATCAGATTCATTGTTTGTAAGTTTTCGTTATTCATACGAGGATTATAAAAAAGAATTGCAACAAGGTAGTAAATTGTATTCACTTGGACCTAAGGATACAGCATCGTTTCTATACGGAGAAATTCCTTATGATATAACTTGTGCTGATACAATCTCAATGAGAAACCATTCAGGAGAGTATTTGTTTTATCCACATAATTATGGTTCTTTTTGGAATGAAAAATATTATACCGTTCATAACGGAGAAGACGTAAGTAGGTATTATTTTATTGATGATTCCATACTTGCTAGATGTGACACGATGTTGAAACATTAATTTGGAATTAGAGGGTGTATCAAAACTCAATTTATCAAAAATCAAACTATCAAAATGTAAGTTGATTTTTAATTTCTCCAAAAATATAGCCGTTTTAGAGACTTAACTGTAATTTTTAAGTTCTGAAACGGCTTTGTTCATAAAGTGACAAAATGTAAGTTCGAAAAACATGATTTTACATTTTAATACACCCTCTTTTTTATGATATTTGTGGTTTCATAAAGACAATTAATGCAAAAGATGATGAAACGAAAAAAAACATTCGCGCTTTGTTTACTTATTGGGCTAATATCTAGTCTTGTATCATGTGATGAAGACTTAACGGAGCCAAACCTTTATCCATCATATTTCTACATTAATGACACATCAGATTCATTGTTTGTAAGTTTTCATTATTCATACGAGGACTATAAAAAATATTTGCAACAAGGGTACAGGTCGTATTCGTTAGGTCCAAGAGATACAATGTCCTTCTTATATGGAGAACATCCTGATGATATAGATAGGGCAGATACAATCTCGATGAAAAACAATAAAGGAGAATACTTGTTTTATCATGCTGATTGGGGTACATTTTGGAGCGAAAAATATTATAGTGTAAAAAATGGTGAATATACTAGTAGGTATTTTTTCATCGATGATTCCACACTTGCAAAGTGTGACACATTATTGAAGAATTAATCAAGAGTTAAGAGTGAAGGATTTCGGTTCTTCACTCTTTTTTTAGTTAAAAAATGAGAATAGTTATCGCGTCAGCGATTCCATATAGGTAGAAATATAGGTGGAAAATATATCGTTGACGTCACATTTTCCCGTCCGAAATCACCGTCGTTGGAACGTATGAAAAAAAACGTTGCAACATCGTTAAAATTAGTTAATTTTTATGCAGATTTTTTTTCGTTTAGTGAATAAAAAATAGTATTTTTGTTGGCATACAAACGAAATTTCAAAATTATGTCAGCAAATAAGAAAATAAAGAGAGCTCTTATTTCCGTTTTCCACAAAGATGGTTTGTCTGAGATATTGAAGACATTGAATGAAAACGGAGTCGAGATATTGTCAACTGGTGGTACACAGGCATTTATTGAGCAGCAGGGTATACCTTGCAAGGCTGTTGAGAATTTGACATCTTACCCTTCAATTTTGGGTGGCCGTGTCAAGACTCTTCACCCTAAGATTTTCGGTGGTATTCTTGGTCGCCGTGGATTGAAGGAAGACGAGGAGCAGATGGCTAAGTACGAGATTCCAGAGATCGACCTTGTTATTGTTGATCTATACCCATTCGAGCAGACTGTTGCTGAGGGCAAGAGTGAGGCAGAGATTATTGAGAAGATCGATATAGGCGGTATCAGCCTTATCAGAGCTGCAGCGAAAAACTTCAAGGATGTTGTTATCGTGGCTTCAAAGGCACAGTACGCTCCGCTTCTTGATATCATGAAGAAGAACGGCGCTGAGACATCATTGGAGGAGAGACGTTGGTTCGCTACTGAGGCATTCAAGGTTTCTTCTAACTACGATACTCATATTCACGCTTATTTCGCAAAATAAAGATGGCGTTTTTCTCTTTGACACAGGAGTTGGCGATGGACCTTGGTACAGCCAACACTATTATTATAAACAACGATAAGATCGTCGTGGACGAGCCAAGTATCGTTGCTTTGGACCGCAAGACTGAGAAGTTGGTCGCTGTCGGTCACGAGGCAAAGGCGATGCAGGGTCGTAACCCGGAGAACATACGTATTGTGCGTCCGTTGAGAGACGGTGTGATCGCAGACTTCTACGCTGCTGAGCAGATGATGCGTGCCATGATCAAGATGGCAAGTTCGGAGCGCTCATGGTTTACTCCTCAATTGCGTATGGTGGTATGTATTCCGTCGGGTAGTACTGAAGTTGAAATCCGTGCCGTGCGCGACTCTTCTGAGCACGCAGGAGGACGTGAGGTATATATGATCTATGAGCCAATGGCTGCCGCTATCGGTATCGGTATCGACGTTGAGGCTCCAGAGGGAAACATGATTGTCGACATAGGTGGTGGTACTACTGAGATCGCGGTCATCTCTTTGGGTGGTATCGTCTCTAACAAGTCTATCCGTATCGCCGGTGATGATTTGACAGCTGATGTGCAGGAGTACATGAGTAGCCAGCACAATATCAAGGTTGGTGAGCGTACAGCAGAGGAAATCAAGGTAAAGGTTGGTTCCGCACTAACTAATTTGGAGGATGCACCTGCAGACTTCATCGTCAACGGACCAAACCGTCTATCTGCACTTCCATTGGCAGTGCCAGTGTCTTACCAGGAGATCGCACACTGTATCGAGAAATCTATCTCAAAGATCGAGGCTGCTGTGCTTAATGCGTTGGAGCAGACTCCGCCAGAGCTATATGCTGATATCGTGCAGCGTGGAATCTGGTTGGCAGGTGGTGGCGCGTTGCTTCGTGGTTTGGACAAGCGTCTTACTAACAAGATTGGTATTCCTTTCCACATTGCGGATGACCCATTGCATGCGGTGGCTCGTGGTACAGGAATCGCACTTAAGAATTGTGACAAATTCTCTTTCTTAATGCGATAATTATCGAAAGTTGTGAATACACTTTTACAATTCATACGAAAGTTTAGTAATCTAATATTGTTCTTGTTGCTGGAATTAGTCTGTCTAATTCTAGTGGCAAGATTCAATGTTTATCAAGGTTTCCAAGTAAACACTACATGTGGCAGTCTCATTGGAGGCATGAATTCTGTTCGTACAGATGTGAACCAGTATTTCTCACTGACAGAGCAGAACCAGATGTTGGCTGAACATAACAGCCAGTTGCAGGGAGAGATTCGTCGACTTGAATCACGTCTGCTGCAGATTGAAAATGACACCAACTATTTGAAGCGCAGAGCATTTGCGGATGAGAAGAAATTTACATTTCATACAGCTCGTGTTGTGAATGTGAGACGCGACAATTTCAAGAATATAATCACTATCGACAAGGGAGAGGCTGATGGCATCCGTCAGGATATGGGAGTCATCTCTTCAAACGGTGTGGTTGGAATCGTGAGTGGAGTGACTGAGCATTTCAGCCTTGTGCTTCCAATCATCAATATCGATTCCAAAACGTCATCTATCATCAAGGATAAGAAAGGAACGGGTATCATCACGTGGAATGGAGGAGACATCCGTAAGGCTTCGATGGAGCAGGTCCCTAACTATATCAATGTGGAAGAGGGAGACTCTGTCGTGACGAGCGGATATTCCACAATCTTCCCTGCTGGAATCAATATCGGAAAGGTTGAGTCTTTTGAAAAAGGTAATGACGATTTCTATGAAATAACAGTAAGGTTGAGTCAGGATTATTCGTCATTGATGTTTGTCGACGTGATCGATTTCGGTTATTCCGCCGAGATTCAGGAGTTGAACAGTAAAATTAAGGAGGATAACAAATAATGGGTGTTGACATACTTTCATACGTGTTCAGTTTTGTGGTGTATGTTTTGCTTCAGGGATTGGTGTTGAACCACATCAATTTTCTTGGAGAGGTCAATCCTTACCTCTATGTCCTTTTTATCCTTCATCTTCCGACAGGATGGAATCGTACGGTTGTACAGGTTCTTGCATTCTTGCTTGGATTGTCAATAGACTTCTTCAGTGGCACTATCGGTGTGAATGCCGGAGCCACTTTGCTTCTTGGATTCCTTAAGCCTCACATGGATAAGATTTTCTCTCCACGTGAAGACAATAAGATGATTGTGCCTGGATTCAGATCGTATGGCACGAACACTTTCATCCAATATGCATCCATACTTGTGTTGGCGCATCATATAGCTCTTTTCGCATTGAGCGCGTTCACATTCAGCAAATTGCATTTGGTGCTTTTTAAGGGTGTTTGTTCGACACTCTTCACTTTACTACTTATATTTATTATTGAACACTATCGCAGTAATCGAAGGATAGATGATTAATGACAGTAATGACAATAGAAGATATACCATTTCTTTGATAATGGTGGCAGTCTGTTTGATTTATATCATCAGACTTTTTTCTATTCAGATCGTAGACAAGAGTTATTTGGAGCAGTCACAAAATAATGCCTACCTTAGAAAAGTGATATATCCGTCTCGCGGTCTTATCACAGATCGAAATGGAAGACTTATCGTTTTCAACAAATCAGCATACGATATTATGATTGTGCCACGTGAGGCAAGAGGGTTTGATACGCTTGCTTTTGCAAACACACTTGGTATCACAAAGGCCGATTTTATTAAGCGAATGGGCATTATCAAGCGAAAAAGTGGCTATTCGCCATATGTGCCGCAGCTATTTATGTCTCAGTTGAGCGACGAGGAATATGGCCCGGTCAGTGAAAAACTTTATAAGTTTAATGGTATTTATGTGCAGAAGCGTACACTTCGTGAGTATAATTATCACAATGCCGCTTTGGCGCTCGGCTCAATCGGTGAGGTCTCGAAAAAACAGATAGAGGCTGATGATTTTTATCAGCAGGGTGACTATGCCGGACAAAATGGTATCGAGCTTACATACGAGAAGGTGCTTCGTGGTGAAAAGGGAGAGGAGATTCTACTTCGTGACTCGCGTGGCCGTGTGAAGGGAAAATATGAGGATGGTAAGTATGATAAAAAACCAGTGCCTGGAAAAGATATCGAGTTGTCGCTCGACATTGAGTTGCAGAAGTATGGTGAGGAACTGATGCATGGAAAAATCGGATCAATTGCTGCGATCGAACCGTCGACGGGAGAAATCTTGGCATTGGTCTCGAGTCCGACTTATGATCCATCCATGCTTGTGGGTAGAAAGAGAAGTGCCAATTTTGCTGCGTTATCGAAAGATCCGTTGAAACCATTGTTCGACCGTCCGATGATGGCTCAGTATCCTCCCGGCTCAACATTCAAGACAGCTCAGGCTCTTGTGCTACAGCAGGAGGGCATCATCACTCCAAACACCGCTTATGGTTGTCAGCATGGATTTCATGCCGGAGCTTTGTCGGTGGGTTGCCACGGTCATGAGTCACCGCTTAATTTGAAACATAGTATCCAGCACTCTTGTAACGCTTATTATTGTAGTGGATTCCGTACATTGATCGACAATAAGAAATACAAGAATGTGTCTGAGGCGATAGATGTCTGGAAAAATCACATTGTCTCGCTTGGTTTTGGATATAAACTTGGAGCGGATGTGCCTAATGAAAAACGTGGATACATTCCGAATTCAAGTGTATACAACAAGGTGTACGGAGAGAATCGTTGGAAGGGATTGACAATCATTTCTCTTTCCATCGGTCAGGGAGAGGTGTTGGCGACGCCGTTGCAGATCGCAAATTTAGGTGCCACAATCGCCAATCGTGGACATTACTACACTCCTCATCTTGTGAAGAAGATCTTTGGAGGAGAGATTGACTCGTCGTTTATCACACGTCACAACAGTACTATCGACCCTAAGTATTATGACATTGTGGTTGAAGGAATGGAGCTTGTGATGGTTTCCGGAACAGGATACTATTCACGTATTGACAGTATAGCTGTGTGTGGAAAGACGGGAACAGCAGAGAACCCACATGGAAAGGATCACTCTATATTTATGGCGTTCGCGCCAAAGGATGATCCGAAAATAGCAATTAGTGTAGTGGTGGAGAATAGTGGATTTGGCGCGACATGGGCAGCCCCTATTGCTACACTTATGATTGAAAAGTATCTGAAGGGTGGAATACCTAAGCGACGCAAGCCTATTGAGCAACGTCTGCTTGATGCTAACCTGATTAAAGAGTAGGGAAATGGATAGAAGAAACGAAAATATTCTCAACAATATAGATCTCTGGACTATAGGGCTGTATATTGCCCTTGTCGTATTCGGATGGATAAGCATCTACGGTGCGTCCTACAATTTTGACGACAGTGAGTTCTGGGATTTCTCGCAGAGATTCGGAAAACAGCTTGTATGGATTGGATGTTCTGTGGTGATTGCGGCGGTGCTTCTGATGCTCGACGTGAAAATCTACACCACGCTTGCCTATGTGATATATGGATTTTTCATAATATTGCTGATAGTCACGCTGATAGTCGCCCCGGATACGCGAGGCTCACATTCGTGGTTGGTGATGGGACCCATCAGTTTGCAGCCGGCGGAGTTTGCCAAGACGGCGACGTGTCTCTGTCTGGCAAAGTTTATGAGCAGTTATGGCTTCACGATGAAAGACTTCCGACAATTAGTGACGATGTATCTTATCATCTTTGTGCCGATGTTGATTATTGTGGCACAGAATGAGACGGGTTCCGCATTGGCATATCTGGCTTTGTTCCTTGTGCTGTATCGTCAGGGTATGACGGGAATTATATTGTTGTTGGGAGTGTGTGCGGCGGTCTTCTTTGTTGTGTCGATCCGTTTTGGAGCCACTCCGATTGTGGATTCGATCCCTGGGGAGAGTTTGGGAATGTTCGCGATCATGATAATGGCGATAGTGATTGCCTTGTCTATGGCCTATTTCTATTATAAGGATAAATCTCTTGTAAAGACTATCTCTATTTTGGGAGTGTCTTTGTTTTTCGTCGGCATTGTTGTCTATACATATCTTGATATAAAGATAAAGTTTTCATATCTGGCGTATATTGTAGTCGGGGTATTGATCATTTATCTGTTGAGTCAGGCTATACGTCAGCGAAAGTGGGGATATTTTTTGATTTCTCTTTTTGTGGCGGGCTCGATCGGATTTGGACATATTTCAGACTATGCTTTCAACAAGATTCTTCAGCCACATCAGCAGACACGTATCAAGGTGACGTTGGGAATGGAGAACGACTTGAAGAAGTCGGGATATAATGTTAACCAGTCTATGATTGCCATCGGTAGCGGACGTTTGACAGGAAAAGGTTTCTTGCAGGGAACACAGACGAAGTTGAAGTACGTGCCAGAGCAGGATACTGACTTTATTTTCTGCACCGTCGGAGAGGAGCATGGATTTATCGGCACAACGGCAGTGGTCGTTTGCTTCCTTGCTTTGATGCTGAGATTGATTTCTTTGGCGGAGAGACAGCGATCGGTGTTCAGTAGGATTTATGGATATTGTGTAGCGTCGATCATATTCTTCCACGTCGCCATCAATATTGGAATGGTGATTGGTTTGACTCCTGTGATCGGTATTCCGTTGCCATTCTTCAGTTACGGAGGTTCATCTTTGTGGAGTTTCACAATATTGTTGTTCATCTTCCTTCGTCTCGACGCAAGTCGTAAGGAGTATATGATGGAATAATGAGCTCAATTTCAGTTGATGCGTTGAACATCCTCGCGTATCTTTCGTCAAAAGGCAAGGGTAGGGCGTGGGTGTATGCCAATTGCAAGAAGGGCAGTGTCCTGCCGGACGATCTGTTGGATCGACGTGATGAGATCGAGCAGATTCTGGAATCCAATCAGTCAGGGTTCGACGGAATAATTTCCTTCCACGATTCATCTTTCCCCAAGATCCGTGCTCGGGTTTCTGCTGGGGATTATCCGCTTTGTTTTTTCTACCGCGGAGACATTTCATTGTTAAACACCAAGAGAATTGCTGTGATCGGCACCCGTAATACCACGCATGAAATTAAGATGCGTGAGGAGAGGGTTGTGGATGCGCTTGTGGAGAGACAGATGACGATAGTGTCAGGTCTGGCAAACGGTTGTGACTCGATAGCGCATAGCAGATGTGTGGAGAAGGGAGGGAAGACTATTGCCATTCTCCCGTCGCCAGTGTGGAGAGTGATTCCCGATTCAAAAATTGCTTTGGCTGAGGAGATTGTGCGGAGTGGGGGATTGCTGTTGAGCGAATACTATACCGTGGCTGGAAAGACGGAGCTTACTCCACGTTATGTCCGCCGCGACCATCTGCAGGCTATGTTGTCGGATGGTGTGGTATTGGTGGCGAGCAGGGAAGATGGAGGATCACGTTTTGCGGTGAATTATGCGATAGAAAACAATATCGACTGCGTTGCCATTTATGATGTTGCGGCAGATGCTGATGATCCGATGTTTGCTCTCAACCGTATGGTGGAGAAAAAGCGTGGAGATGCAGGAGTGATTGATGCAGGAGACGCGAAGCATTCCGTCGACGGATTTCTTGAAAGATGTTTTATGCCGAAGAATCTTTTTGATTTTTGATAATGACTATGTTGAAATATACGACTATAATTTTTGATCTCGACGGTACGTTGATGAACACGTTAGACGATCTGACAATCAGTACTAATCATGCCCTTTCGCAAATGGGTTTGCCTACGCGTACTATCGATGAAGTTCGTCAGTTTCTGGGTAATGGAGTGCGAAAACTAATCGAGATGGCTGTGCCGGAAAATACGTCGGAGGATATGATAGAAAAAATGATCACTTGTTTTCTTCAGCATTACACAACTCATTGCAAAGATCATTCCAAACCATACGATGGCATTCTTTCTTTATTGTCTTCACTCAAAGGCATGGGATGCAGGATGGCTATTGTTTCCAATAAACCAGATATAGAGGTAAAGAAACTTAATTCAGAACATTTCGCGGAGTATATTGATGTTGCTCTTGGGGAAAATGAAAAGAGTGGCATTCCACGTAAACCATCACCTGCAATGGTATTTGAAGCGATTACCCAGTTGGGGTCGGAGCCTGAACAATGTCTGTATGTCGGGGATTCCGACGTCGACATTCTGACTGCGCGTAATGCTGGAATAGATTGTTTGTCTGTGACGTGGGGATTCAAGACCGCAGAATTTTTAAGCCAGTTTGGAGCGACGCGGATGATTGACTCTCCGTCTGAGATGTTGGAGGTGATAAAGGAGGGTTAGTTTCTCACCTGAATATAGTCTCCTGCCTCAAAAACACTTTGATAAATTTTCAATGCGAAATTTCCCGGACCACTTACCGGGGTGCAGAATCCGAAAGTCAGATCATATTTGGTGTTGCATTGAGGGCAGATTGCGTATGGCATATTCACTTCCACAGTCACATTTTCATCAGCTTCCACAGGACATGCCAGGTCGGCAGCATGTAATTTGTTGTCGTAGTCTCGGAAAATAAGTATGCCGCCGTATCCAAGCAGTGTGCCGGCAGCATAGAAGTTGCCATATTTATATTCGATATGGGAGCCTGCGTTTCGCAGTTGCATATAATCCGAGTATGATGTGTTGACGTTTACAGTACGATTTGGAATCGGATTCTCCTCTTCTTCACGGCATGAAGAGATGCTCATAAAGAAAACGGCAGAAAATACTATGTAAGCGAAACGGTTCATAATCAGTATTATTTGTGTACACGTACTATGTCGACGGTGTGGCTGCCAGCTCCGATAAGATCGGGACGTTCGGCATTCTTCATTTGGAAGTCGACGAATTTTTCAAAAGACTCCTCGCTCATCTTGTTGATGACGGGGCGCATATAGTCTGATGGACCATCAGGTGAAAAAATCTTCACTCTCTCAAGACCTGTTAGTTTGTTAAGTCTGTCGATATCATCCACACGCATATAGTCGTAGAGTTCTTCGTTATCCGAGCGAACGTGGAAAGAGTCGTCGATGAACCCTTTTTCCATCAGATTACAGATTCTGTCTTCTTCAAAACAATAGGTCAGGATGCAGTAGTCGTTCATCACGTATGCGTTGAAGATAAGTCCACCATCCTTAGTGACACGTTTAGCCTCATTCATAGCGATGAGTTTTTCCTCGTCGCCAATCAGATGATAAAGAGGACCGAAATTGATAGTGATATCAAAACTGTTGTCAGGCAGGAACGACAAATCTTTAGCGTTACCTTGGAATGCTTTCACTGTGTCGCCTTTTGATTTCAAGATATCGAGGTTATGTTTCACCAGCTCCACAGCAGTCACGTCGCAGCCAAGTTCAGCAAGAGCGAAGGAATATCTTCCCGTCGCAGCACCTAAATCAAGAAGTTTCAGACCGTTGCAATTATCGGGCAGAAATTGTTTGATATAGTGCATCGACACACGGAATTCCACCATTCCATGTCGGCGAGTCAGACGTAAATCTTCCTTATGCTTATTATAATACTTGGTTAAAAGTTTGTCTCTCTGCATTGTTCTGAATTTTGGTGCAAAAGTAGGGAAAAAGAAAATGGAGAGCAAGTATAGAAAAACTTATTCAGAGCAATGTATTTACAAATTCGTCAATTCCTAAAATATCAACTTTAGGGAAATCAATAGTCTTTAAGATTTCAAAATGTCGATCTTCAGATACAATACATTTTGCGTTTGATACGATAGCACAATCGACAAATTTATTGTCGTCTTCGTCTTGTTGAATTAGATGAAAATGGAAGTGAGGGTCAAGCCTTTCAACATTATTGCGAGTCAGGATTGTATAGATTACTATTCCTGCAATCTTAGGATTGACATTTCTCGCAATAACTTCTTCATACTCTTCTAAAATCTCGTTGCTTAAGCACAGAATAAAATCACCAGAGAGAAAGGATTTCCAAATTTGGTTGTATTTAGTTCTTGCTGAAATTGCCATTATAAGGCAATTAGTATCTAGTACGATTCTGTCCATTTATTATTTATATGGAGTACGCTCGTGAATAGTTCTAAAATTTTCCACTTTTTCCTCTGTCATTTCTCCTGTTTCCCACATTCGATTCATCTCTTTTTCCAATTCAGAAGCGAAATAATTGGAAATGGCTTGTTTCAAATCAGCAAGTGCCTCTTGAGACTTGACAAAAGACATCATGTCAAGAATTTCTAATTGTGCGTTATTTAAAGTTGTTGTTTGCATAGCCATAGTATTTTCGACAAAAATACAATTAGAAAATCTAAATCACAAATAATAACGGATTCTCAAAATAAAATGTCTGCAAAAAAGAAAATCCAAAATCAAAACTGACTTTGGATTTATTTTTATTTTTATTTTTATTTAGCATTTAGCATTTAGCATTTAGCATTTAGCATTTAGCATTTAGCATTTAGCATTTAGCATTTAGCATTTAGCATTTAGCATTTTTAATTTATTCTTCGTACCAGCTAGCGTACAAGTGATAGTTGTCGGAGATTCTTTGGATCATATCCTTCGACTGCTCTGGCGACACCTCCTTGATTTTTTTAGCTGGCACACCTGCCATCAGGCTGCCAGGCTCAACAATCGTACCGCTTGTCACTACGGCTCCTGCGGCGATGATCGAACCTTCTCCCACCACCACGTTATCCAACACGATGGAACCCATACCAATCAACACGTTGTTTTCAATCTTGGCTCCGTGGATAGTGGCGTTGTGGCCCACCGACACGTTGTCGCCGATCTCGATTGTGGAAGGCTTGGGTGATTTGTCGTAAAGAGTATGAAGCACAGCACCGTCTTGTATATTGACGTTCTTGCCGATCTTGATGGAGTTGACATCTCCACGAAGCACAGCTCCAAACCAGATGCTGCTGTTGTCTCCGATCTCCACGTTGCCTATCACAGCAGCGTTGTCTGCCAAAAAAACATTCTCTCCAATTTTCGGTGTGTAGCCTCTGACTGATTTTATAATTGCCATAGTATATATATTAAAGTATAGTGGGTTGATTAGGATTGCAAAAGACGGAATGTCCTTGCTTCCTACGCCCTTGCCAGTCTGTAAGACAAGCAATAAAGTTAATAATTCAAATGTCGCAAATACACGACAAAATTGCACAAATAATGTCGTATGTCCAAATCTAATTTATAAATGTTGTTGCATGTTGTCCGCTTAAACGTTGAAAAAATGTAAGATTACCGTTGTTTAAACGTTGAAAAAATGTAAATTTGCTATCGTTTTAACGTTGAAAAAATGTAAATATTGATAGTAAATAATTGATTATTAGATAATGGAAAGATATTTATATTCTGATCTTGAAAAATGGAGTGACTCAAATGATAGAAGACCACTTGTCCTATTTGGAGCTAGACAAGTGGGGAAGACATGGCTATTGAATGAATTAGGCAGTCGTAAATACAAAAGAACAGCCTTTATCAGTTTTGACCGAAACGATGCAGCCATTAAACTTATAGAGTCTGAAAAAACAGCTGAAAAACTATTGAGAGGTTTGTCAGCTCTAACAGGAGTGGATATTGTTCCCAAAGAGACACTTATAATCCTTGATGAAATACAAGAATGTCCTGTTGCACTGACAAGACTTAAAGTATTTGCTGAGGATGCTCCAGAACACCATATCGTCGCATCAGGAAGCCTTTTAGGAATTGCATTGCATGAAGGCATATCATATCCTGTGGGCAAAGTAGATGAAATGTATCTCTATCCTATGACATTTGGAGAATTTCTCCTTGCAAACAATAAAGACAAGATGCAAGAGTTAATTGCAGAAAGTAATTGGGACATACTAAACGCTCTCAGTGACGAATATATAGACCAGTTACGCCAATATTACTATGTAGGAGGAATGCCAGCTGCGGTAAAAGCATATGTCGAGGGGAAAGGACTGAATGTTGTACGTTCCAAACAAAAAGAAATATTAAATGATTACGACAGAGACTTCAGTAAGCATGCACCTGCTCGTGTCGTTCCACGAATTCGAATGGTTTGGCAGAATATAGTGTCGCAATTAACAAAAGAAAACAAGAAATTCATATTTAATGCTTTAAAGCCGGGTGGGAGAGCATCGGAATTTGAAGTCGCAATTCAGTGGCTGACTGATGCTGGTATTATATATAAAGTCTGTCGTGTCAATGAAGTCAGAATGCCATTAAAATTCTACGAGGATCGTGAAGCATTCAAACTATTTATCCTTGACGTTGGATTGATGGGAGCGATGGCAGATGTACCTGCCAGTCAGATTATGATAGGCGACAACATATTCAAAGAATATAAAGGTGCATTTACAGAAGTGTTTGTAGAATCACAATTAACAACAATAGGAATCCCTGTATACTATCATACAGTGGAACGATCACGTATAGAGTTGGATTTTGTCATTCAACTTTACGATAATGTTTATCCATTGGAAGTAAAGGCAGAGGAGAATGTTAGAGCAAAATCGATGAAATTATTTATTGAAAACAATCCTACTCTGAAGGGAATCCGGTTAAGCATGAAAAATTATGAGAACCAAACATGGTTGGAAAACATCCCGTTATTTGCCTTTAGGGAATACTTAAAAAAACGGACAAATTTTCAATAGACTTAGATGTTGAGGAGATGATAGTTATGGGCTCATGTTTGATAGATGTTGGCCCTAACTCACTCTCTTCCGCGAGCCAAGGGGTGAGCGGATTATAGCTACGTCTGAGACCTCTCATATATGGAAATATATACCATATCCAATGCCCTTCTTTGTTACCGTTTCTTACTTCTTCAAGTGCTTTCTCATAGCTGTTGTATTTTTCTTGAGCTTCGATAAAGCGATTCAGATCAAATAGGGTCATACATTAGGTTTAATTATTAATTACTTTGTTTCAACAATTAGGACAGAGCTTAAATGATTAGGCGTGTGTCGTTATAATTTGAAAGGAAAAACACAAAAATTTACAGCTTTTCTCTACCACAGGCCGCCATGCTATGTGTTTTTGTTCCCTGCCAGGATAAGCAGGAACTGATAAACATCGGAACTCCAATTATTCCTCCCTGACAAGAGCAATGCAGACCTTGCGGTGTTAAAAGGCAGGTCGTTTACAGGCACCCTGACTTCCTCAATGCTTGTGACATCCCGCATGTACAAATCACTCACATTTTTGCAGAAATACCAATCTCCTCGTGCATAGGCAATTCTGTAATCGACAATACCTTCGAAAGCATATGCGGCATCACGGTTTGCCTCATAAGTATATTCGATGGCATACAGAGTTCCATAATAGCATACAAGTTTCACACCCTTGTAGCCGATAATGAACTGGTCGACGTTAAAGGCAGACTGTATCTGGTTCTTGTTAATAGTTTTTTTCCTGCCATTGATAACAATGCTGTAAACGTCCTTTTTATCATCATAGTCCAGGAAATGACAGACTCCGTCCACATAGGCATATTTCCTTTGTCTCTCTATGAAGAATACGGGACTGTACAGAAGCTCGTCATACGACCTTCTGGCTGAGGCATCATTCCTGACATCGGATTTGTCGCTCTCTTTGTTTTTTGTGTTGGCTTTCTTGATTTCTGCCTCGCTCTTTCTAAGTTTGTGCAGAAAAACAATCAGTATGACTATAGATACAATAAATTTCAATAGCATCATAACTATATCTATATATTTTATAAACTGTTTAAAATTTACAATACTTTGGTAATTTTTACTGGTTAACAATATAAATTCAGTTCCGAAGAACTGCAATTACATACTTAGATCTTTTAAATTATTTGTCAATATAAATCGCTATAATCAGATAAATAGTTCTCTGAAAATTTAGTTAAGTTACCGATTTTAGTGACTTTAAGTGTTAAATTCAAAGCACTGAAATGAGCATCAGCATACTTAACCAATACAATTCAGAGTGCAAGGAAGCACTCAATTGTGTAACAAATTTAAGCAAATGTTTCGAGAAAGTATTTTGAATGTGCAAATCATTTAAAGATAGAGTGGGGGAATAGGGGATCCTACCATTCGTATTTTTTGATATATGAAATATTATATGATTCTAATCTTTCTTTTCTACTCACATCAGTTATAAATAAATACAATTTTAATCGGCTATAATGCACGAATCCTGTTTTGTTGTCTTTAGTTTTAACCTTAATCATTTTTGCAAACTCTAGATCGTCTTGAGTTGCAAAAATAACTTTAACATCTTCACCAGACGGAATTGTACCGATTATTGTTGATTTTGGGTCATCGGTAGATCTAAGATTTGCACAGCCGTCTTTGTCATATACTCTGCCATAAACAATTACTCTATCATTGTTGTCCAGAATGTCTTTAGTTTTAGGGTTTCCAAAAGGCATATTATCAAACACATGGTCTTTGAATTCTTTAAAATATGGATATTCGTAGTAGTTTTTCTTTTCGATTCTATTTACAAAATCATATCCTTGCATAAATATCATATGGTCAACACAATCAAAATCTCCAACGGCATTTCCATAATGATATTTCTCATTGAATTCTTTACATAAATCATACAACAATTGAATCATATAGCATAAACATTCATCTTTCAAGTCTACAGGTACATCAATATAGTCATAAACATCGATAAACATGTATATGAAACGAACAAATTCAGGATGTACTTCCATATGATTTTTATATAGTTCAAGATCTTCATACTCAAAATTTGTGATTTCTTTTATGTGATCTTTTCGGATACCTTTATTCAAATCATTGAAAAATAAGATATTTCTCAATTCTTTCCAATCTCTTTTATTTGGCCAATGTGCATATTTATATTTCTTTTGGGACTTTGATCCAATGTTACTTTTATTTGGCACTTTATAAATTCGTTTAGGATTTTTATTTACAACAGCACGGATACATAGTCCATAGCTTCTGGAACAGCAATGATCACTATGTGGTTCCATATAAGACAGAGGAAAATCTAAAACATATCCATCGCCAGGATAACATTCTCCGGATTCAGAAGACCAGTATGAACTAAACCCGCCTTCAGTTTCGTATGGAGTATCTGATCCTAAATAAGAATGATCGGTATTTACAATTTTTCCTTTTTCTGTGTAATAACCGGATTCTGGAAAGAAAATACATTTGCCGTTGCTTTTACTTGTTCCTATTGTTCCAGAGACTCCGCTACCATTGAAGTTATTTGTCCATTTCCAGTAACACCCATCTATCAATTCATCAATTTCGGTTTTTAATGGAGTTCGCCAATTGTCTCCCCAATTAGTTATGGTTGCATCATCATCATATTCAAGTTCATTTTTATCATCAGTATTTCCATATGTGTCATCGTCATGCCAGGTGCAATACTTTGTTAGTGTCATTCCCGAGCCTTCACACCATTTATAGTTGCACCAACTATATTCTTTTTTGGGTTTTGTTTCACCCCAAGCAAAGTAGTCTCCAATTTCTGTCGGTTTTGTAGCTCCAATATTACATGTAGCCCAAAGTGTACCGCTAGGTAATCCAAGATCAATGTATTCGTGATTGTTGTTTTCGCTAAATATATTTTTTGTGCCGACGTCATTGATGTCCTCGTTGTTAGACATGCTGATGGAATCAGTCTGTCCATCAATATTTATATTTTGAGGATTTTCTGAACATCCATTTAATACTAACAGGGTTATGACAGATAAAATTATATAGCCTTTCATTATTATACTAAAAATAGGGGATGTCTTGTCTAAAATCAAGAATCACCCCCTACATATTTTAACTACCAACAAAAAGTTTTCCTCTTCGTCAATATTAATCATCTAGATCGTCATTGTTGCGACGGTCGTTGCGGAAATTTCCTTTTGTTCCTTTGAAACGCTCTTCTTTGGATTTGTGCATACGTGGACCTCTGTCTTCGTCACGGCTTCCCTTGCGGAAATCACGTCTTTCTCCTCTTCTGTCGTCACGTCCGCCTCTTCTGAAATCACGTTTACCTTCGAAATTGTCGTCATCTCTGTCTCTGCGGAAACCGCCTCTCCTGTCGTCACGTCTCTCTCCTCTTCTGTCATCACGTCCGCCTCTTCTGAAATCACGTTTTCCTTCGAAGTTGTCGTCATCTCTCTCTCTGCGGAAACCGCCTCTTCTTCTTTCCTCACCGTCTTCATCATTGTTTCTTTCGAAACGTCTCTTGCGCTCATCTAGTTTCTTGTCGAACTCTTTCTTCTCAGCCCAACGTTTTGCTCTCTCTTCACGTTCTGCTTGCTCCTCGTGGCGACGACGCAAATATGCGTGGCGGTCAGTTTCCTTCAAATCCTTTCCATCCTCGTCCACGTATTTTCTGCGCATTGGATTGAAAAATTCGTTTTCCTCGCGGCGGTCGTCTCTTCTCTCCTCTCTCTTTTCCTCTCTTTCACGTGAACGACGCTCCTTGCCATCACGTACGTAGTCTTCTCTACGACCAGAGAACATCTCATATTTGCGGAATTCGCAATCGATGTTGCCATTTTTGAGCTCCACTTTGAAAGATGGAGAAAGACGGATCTGTGATGTGACCTCGTTAGGCACTGTTATGATCCAAGCATTCTTTCCTACACAATCCTCCTTAAGTTTCTTGCCGATCTCAGCGTAAAGAGTGGGAAGGTCGTCACCGGCACCGATACGTTCTCCGTATGGCGGGTTGAACATGATCATCGCATCTGTCTCAGGAATCTTAAGCTCCTGGAATGGGATGCAAGTAAGCTTCACGTAGCTTGCCAAACCAGCGTTAGTCACGTTCTTCTCGGCTATTTCGATGCTGCTGCGCAAGATATCTGAACCGTAGATTGTGTAGTCGAACTCTTTTTCACGGCTGTCGTCCTGGAATATCTCGTCGAACATTTCAGGGTCATAGTCTTTCCATGTCTGGAAAGCGAAGTTTTTGCGGTAAAGACCTGGAGCGATTCCTTTGGCGATCATGGCCGCCTCAACAAGGATTGTTCCCGAACCACACATTGGGTCGATGAAGTCGCTCTGTCCGTTCCACTCTGCCATCAACAGCATACCTGCAGCCAACACCTCGTTGATAGGAGCTGCTGTCTGTGCCACTCTGTAGCCACGCTTGTGTAGCGACTCACCGGAAGAATCCAATGAGATAGTACATTGTCTGTCGGCAACGTGGATATTGATATACAAGTCGGGATTTGTAAGACGCACACTTGGACGTTTGCCTATCTTCTCCATGAATCTGTCGGCAATAGCGTCTTTCACTCTATACTGCAAAAACTGTGAGTGACGGAATACATCTGAAAAGACAGTGGCGTCGATCGCAAAAGTCTTTCTGTCGTCAAGATACTCATCCCAATCAAAGGCCTTCACTTTTTCGTATACCTCGTCCGCACTTTCGGCCTCGAAAGTGTAGATAGGTTTGAGCACTCTCAATGCTGTACGACAAAAGAAGTTTGCCATATACAACATTTTCTTGTCACCGTAGAAGCTTACACCTCTGCGTACTTCCTGTACATTCTCGGCTCCAAGATCAATTAGTTCTTTTGCCAATACGCCCTCCAACCCTTGGAAGGTCTTAGCCACCATTTCAAATTTTTCTGCCACTTGCAAAATTCTTTAAATTTCCTGCAAAGATACGCTATTTTCCAATGAGTTGGTATCTGCCATGCTCATTTTTCTTTTCTCAGCACGACGATAATAATAGATAATACCGTATTCCTTACATTTATCAAGTTTTTCTTCTTCTTCTTTATTTGCGTAAGTGCTCTCCACCTCGTCCCAGATCTGAAGGATGATAGCGTCAACTTCCTTGTTGAGTGTGTTCACCTCCTCCATCTTTCTCACTGTGTTTGCCTGGAGAACCTTCTGCTTGTTCTCAAGTTCGGCGAAGTTTTCGTAGAACACTTTCACTTTCTGGATAGACGGGTTGTAGATTGGAGCTCCACCTTTCATCTGGCGGTCACGCTCTCCATTGATCACCTTCTGACCCCACTCAAGAAGTTTCTCGTCTGTTGAGAGGTCTGGCACCACAGTGTTCTCTGGTTGCAAACCGTATAATAGTTTGAATTCAGCTTTGATCTCTTTTCTCAACACACACATGTTGACTACTTGGATGAAGTGTGACACATAAAGACGTGCCATCTTCAAAGTTTCCTGATAGCCTTTGTTGCTCTTCACCTGTAGATCGGAGCACTGCTTGTATTCATCCAACGCGCGCTCATAACGGATGAGTAGAGATCTTGCGTCTTCAAGAGTTTTCAATGAAAAAGCAAGGTTGCGGATATCGCCTATTTTTTGGCCTTGCTCCACTGCCGACTTCAATGTGCGAAGACGGGCTTGATTTGTATTTGGTAATCTTCTGTATGGCATCTGTTAGTCCTCCCTGTAAAGTAGTGATTCTGCAATTGATTTCAGTACCTCTTTTTTGTCGGCGCTCAAAGAAAGCTGGTCTAGTGATTCCAAAGCTTTCTGATAATAGCTGTTCATCTTTTCTTCAGCTATTTTGCCTATGTTGAGAGAATTGTAGATCGCTGTCACAGCCTTCACCTTCTCGTCTCTGTCGAATGACTCTTTTGATATCCATTCCGTCAACGATTTCTTAGTGTCGCCTGATGATTTCTCAAGGGCGGTGATTAGCAGGTAAGTCTTTTTGTTGCAACAGATGTCGCCACCGATTTTCTTTCCAAATTTCTTCACGTCGCCATACACGTCGAGCCAGTCGTCTTTCAACTGGAATGCCAGTCCGACGTTTATTCCGAACTCATATATAAGGTCTGCGTCTTTAGATGATGCTTTTGCGCATATAGCTCCGATTTTCAGGCTCGCAGCAAGAAGCACGGCAGTCTTCAAGCGAATCATTGCTATATATTCGTCTGCTGTGACGTCGTTGCGAGATTCAAAGTCCATATCATATTGCTGACCTTCACACACTTCTATTGTTGTCTGGTTGAAGACAGAAAGAAGAGAAGGAAGCAGAGAGTGCTCCGCTCTGCACATTACCTCGTAAGCTTGGGAAAGCATCACGTCTCCGGAAAGGATGGCAGTGTTCTCATTCCATTTTTTGTGTACGGTAGGTTTGCCACGACGCATATCGGCATTGTCCATGATGTCATCGTGAAGAAGGGTGAAGTTGTGATACACTTCAAGTGCGCATGCCGGATAGACAGTGTCATTCACATTGCCTCCAAAGAGGTCGCACGCCATCAACGCGAATGTTGGGCGAAGACGTTTGCCTCCAATTGAAAGCACGTATCGAATCGGCTCATACAGATTGTATGGCTCCTTGCCCTCAAATATGGAGACAAGTGTCGATTCAATAAGTGGTAGATAATCTTTTGTATTCATATAATATAAGTCCTTTGTTTCTTTGTTTGTAGGGGCGACCCTTGTGGTCGTCCATGTTTATAACCCTTGTGGGGCCTGTCTAAACGGATCATGCAAATTGGCAAACCGTCAATTTAGCATTTGTCATTCCGCATTTATAATTTCACACGACATCCTGGCTGCTGTTCTTTTCGCTACGTTTGCTTCTGTTGTAGCTTCTGTAGGAATCGTATTCAATATCGACATCCGGCTCCACAAACACATCTCTATGAGTCACTTTGAACGACACATATTTGATAGTCAGTCCACGATCGAGCCACTGCTGCTCGTAGTAGGTGCGGATGGAAAGGATTTTGTCGTCTGAGAATGAGGAATGGTAAAGATCATTGTTGCTGAAAGTCACTTCATAACGGTTACTCTTTATCATCTCATTCGTGTATGTGAACATGAAGTTGCTGTCTGTCTTAAGATGCACTGTAGCACCGTCTTTAAGAATCTGCTGGTAGAGACTCATGAATCTTGTGCTTGTCAGACGTTTGTTCACTTTCTTCATCTGTGGATCTGGGAAAGTGATCCAGATTTCAGACACTTCGTCTTTGTCGAAGAATCCTGCGATGGCTTCGATGTTTGTGCGGATAAACGCAACGTTCGGCATCTTTTGTTCGAGAGCCTCTTTTGCTCCAGCCCACATTCTTGCACCCTTGATGTCGACTCCGATGAAGTTTTTGTCGGGGTACATTTTAGCAAGCGCGACGGTGTATTCGCCACGTCCGCAACCTAATTCAAGCACGATAGGATTATTGTTGCCGAAGAATGTGTTCCATTTTCCGCTCATCTCATGTCTTCCGCCCTGCTGCTGAAGATTGTAGAAAGGGCATTGGAACACGTGTGGATAGGAATCCATATCGCTGAATTTCGCCAGTTTGTTTTTTGCCATCGCTCTCTTTGTTTTTTATTCTGCAGAAACTTTACGTACGCGTAAGCCGACATCTGAGATGCCTTCAAGCACGTCTTCACGCATTCCCTGCCAAATTTTTATTTTGTAAGTGCCTTGTTTCGGAAATTTCACCATTGGCATGAACGACACAGGCAGATGGTAGATGTTGGCATAGTATGAAGCTATTCCGTCGCCTACCCAATGTCCGTAGTTGTCTGCCAGCGCGCACTCGATGGTGTCGCTGTAGATGTCGCCGCTCGGGCTTTCCGCTTCGATGAAAAGCCAAAGGTTCTGGTATTTGTATGTGCCTTTGTTTCTCACATCCACCACAATTTCGTAGCAGTCTGTGGTGTCGTTCATCACATACTCGAATGCCAGCGCGTCGTCTTTTTTCCAGCCGTCTTCAGGGATATCCTTGATATCCTGGTAGACGCAATTGCTTCCGCACGAGGCAAGAAGCAGTAGTAAAAATCCGATGATGATTCTATTCATTGCTGCCTCCTCCGTTGTTGTTAGAATTCTGGTTGCCGCTGTTATTGTTTTGCTGGCCGCCTGCCTGCTGACCATTGTTTTGGCGGTTGCCATTGTTATGGTTCTTGTTGCGACGGTGCTGGTTTCGGTTGCGGTTGTTATTGTTTCCGCCATTCTCACCGTTTTGCTGGCCGCCGTTGTTTTCGCCGTTCTGCTGGTTGCCATTCTCATTGCGAGACTGGCGGTTTTTCTGCTGGTTGCGGTCACGGTTACGGTTGTTATTGCCGTTTTCACCGTTTTGCTGGTTGCCCTCCTGAGCCTTGGCCTGGTTGCCATTCTCGTTGGCTGGTTGCTCGTTGGCAGACGGTGCTTCGTTGGCAGCGTTTTGCTGGTTTTGAGCTTCTGCGTCACCTCCGTTTCCAGCGTTCGCATTACGTTGGCGATCTTCTTTATTGCGGTTTTTGTTTTTCTTCTTTTTCTTCTTGTCGAAGCGAGTAAGATCATCCTGGCCCACCACGTTCTCATAGTCGGCGGTCTTGGCTCCTTGTTCACCCTTGTTGCCGCTTCCGAAAGGTTCTACCTTTTCGCCACGTTTGTTGCGTTCGATGATAGCTTTGACTTCATCCACGGTGAGGGTCACAAGGTTGACAGCCATATTAGGGGCTGTGCTGTATTGCATTGTACGGGCAAGGATATCACTCTTGAAGTGATAGTAAGTGCCGTCAAGAGTCTCAAGCTGGATATCTCGAGGAGGAAACTCTTTCTGAGCCTCCAGGTATGTGTCCACCTCAAAGTTCATGCAGCATTTCAGTTTAGCGCACTGGCCTGCAAGTTTCTGTGGGTTAGGGGAGATGTCCTGGTAGCGTGCGGAAGAAGTAGACACCGACACAAAGTTGGACATCCATGAAGAGCAGCACAATGCGCGTCCGCAAGGGCCGATACCGCCGATTCGTCCTGCCTCCTGACGTGCTCCGATCTGACGCATCTCGATACGTACTTTGAAAGTGTCGGCAAGCACACGTATAAGCTGACGGAAATCCACACGTTCATCGGCGATATAATAAAAGATGGCTTTATTACCGTCGCCTTGGAACTCCACGTCGCCAATTTTCATATTCAGATTCAGGTCCTCAGCGATTTTGCGAGCCTTGATCATTGTCTCCTGTTCGCATGCTTTCACCTCTTCAAAATGGTCTAGGTCGCTCTGCTTCGATTTGCGGAAGATACGCTTGATATCAGCACGGTTAGGGTCGACGCGATTCTTCTTCATCTGAAGGAGCACCAATGGGCCAAGAAGAGAGACTCTTCCTATATCATGGCCTGGCATTGCCTCAACAGTGACCCAATCTCCTTTTTCAAGGAGAAGATTGTTGGTGTTGCGGAAATAACCTTTGCGGGTGTTCTTGAAAGTCACTTCCACAAGGTCAGTGGTTTGCATAGCACCGGGCACATCGCAAAGCCAGTCGAATGTATCTAATTTCAAGTCGGTGTGTTTGCTGCAGCCTTGGGCATTCATGTTGCATCCGCCACCGTTGTCTATACTACTCATTAATTATATATTTTATTTTTTAAGCAGAGTCATCACTTTGAGAGCCAGATCATAGAAAATGATTTTAGACATTCCGTTTCTCTCAATGTGGAATTCCGCTTTTGATAATTCATCTACTAACTGCCATACATTCTTCTCGTTGATGAAGCGGGCGAATTTCGACGAGAAGGCATTTTCGTCGTTCGTCATATAGTTGAGCGACTGGTTGCCCACGTTGAGGATGAAATTCTCACGTATCATATGCTGGCAATATTGCAAAAAGGAGATCTGTTTTTTTCTCGACAGTTTTGCAAGTTCATTGCTCAGGTTGATGAGGTCGTCTAGGTCGCTGACATACGCCTTTCTCATCAGACGGATGAATGTGTCCAAGAAAGTGTTAGCTCCGTCGTCAAGCAGCTCGAACGCAGCGATGATACTGCCTTTGCTGAGGCGTGCTGCATACTGAATCTGATTGTCATCGGCATTGCTGTTCTTTGTTCTAATCGCATCTGCCAGCACCTTTTCCGGAAGAGCGTGCATCACCACTCTTTGTGTACGCGACTGGATGGTTGGCAGGATATCGTCAGGCTTGTCGCTCACCAGAAGGAAGAGAGTTTTGCCGACGGGTTCCTCGATGCTTTTGAGCACTCGGTTGGAACACTCCGCTCCCATCAGTTCCGGATGCCAAATCACCACCACTTTGTATTCGCTCTCGCAGGCCTTCATCTGCAGTTTGCGGATCAGCTCATTGCCTTCGCAGTTGTAGATGATGGGTTGTTTGGTGGCGACGCTGCTGAATTCCTCCTCCACCCATTTGTCGAGATTGAAGTAGGGCGACGTCGCAAACATTTCCCTCCACCCGTCGAGATGCTCCATACAGTATTCATCGCTTCCCGCAGGTTTCTTTTGGATTATCGGGAAGACGAAATGGAGATCCGGATGTGCGAGCATAGCGTATTTTTTGCATGACGGGCATTGTCCGCAGGAGTCGTTCTCTCCTTTGTTTTCGCACGACACGTATTGGGCGTATGCTAATGCTAACGGCAATTTACCCACACCCTCCGGGCCACAGAACAGCTGAGCGTGCGGAATTCTGCCAGACTTGACAGCGTCGATGAGTTGTCGTTTGAGCTCATCGTGCCCGTATACATCGCGAAAAAACATTCTATGCAAAATTACACTTGTATGCAAAAATAATAAAGTTCGAAAATTTAAGCAAATAAACCTGCGAATAAAATTTTTGAAGTGTGGTTTTGTGGTATTCGTGAGAGGGGGAAGGAGGGTTAAAGATCAAGGGTTAAGGATTAAAGATTAAGGATTAAGGACTGGGATATGTCGGTAGGAAAAATAAGTGAGAGTTTGATGATTGTAAAGGACGGAAAGTCCAAATATCTGTCTATTCTGTGAGTTTGCAAAAATGAGCAGGAAAATCAAGCATATATTAAAAAAACATAGGATTTTATCGAATATACTCGATAAAATCCACTTGATTTTGTCGAATATACTCGATAAAAATGCAAACAATCCTCATTTTCTGATATAATACATCTGTGTCATACAATAATGATGTATGTAAAGATAATAATCTTTTAATCAGTATTGTGCAGGATGGTCCCTACCCTAAGGGTCGTAGACCCTTTATCGCTCGCGACGGTAGCCGATTCCAAAATGATCGAGGTTGACAGACCGAAATCATTTTGGTGTCGGTTTATATGATTTTGTATTTTATGTGCTCGCCTACGGCTCGCACGTGGGAAGGGGTTAGGGCCAATATCTATTAAACATGGGCCCTTAACAATCCTCATTTATGACACTCCAACTGCAATTTTTCTCCTAATTTTTAATTTTGAATGGACGTTATTTAGCAGAAACACCACAATATGATGCTTCTACTTCACATACCAATCGTACGTCTTTTTGGCATAGAAAATAATCCTTTCCATCAACTCAGATGGTTGGATTTCCGTCGCCATAATTCCTGAGTTAAGGATCATAAACGCTATGCTGTCATAGTTGTCGGAATAGAAATGCAATACGTATGAATCGCTCAACTCTTCCTCGTAAACGAAGCCATAATACTCTTTCCAGTTGTCAAGGTAACGGTAAACATCTTTTTTGATACGGAAACTGATATTGGGAGTCTGATCAAATGGTTTCTGTGATTCGAGAAATTCGGAAATAGAGAGTATATCATCTTTAGAGCATGTCAAGTCGGTGACTTGAAGGTCGGTGATTCTGTCAAGACGAAAATCACGATAATCTTTTCTCAGTCGGCACCAGGCAAATAGATGCCAATTGCCGAGATAGTTGCATAGCCCCACGCATTCGAGCATACGTTCCACTGGCTCTGTCTCTTTTAATGATACATATTTGATTTTCAGTATTTTTTTATCGGTGATGGCTTTCTGAATATCGCTGATATATAGGTTTTTGACGGGATTGTTGCCGATCACTTCGACATGTTTGGAAATAGTCTCTGCAGTCTCTTTCTCCTGTGGTTTCAGGATGGCTTTTATTTTGAAAAGTGCACTTTCGTAATCTTTGTTGACGGTGCGGTCGGAGTTTTGTGAAAACAACTTTGCTCCCATGATCAGTGCTGATGCCTCCTCTTTGGTGAAAGCAACAGGACGTAGTGTATAATTGTCGTTGATGAAATATCCGACGCCAGCCTCTGCTCCTATTGGAATACCGCTCTCTTCAAGAGCACGGATATCTCTGTAGATGGTTCTTAAACTTAGGTCGAACCTGTCGGCAAGTTCTTGGGCAGTCACCACTTTTTTTGACTGTAGATGTGTGAGAATAGCCTGAAGGCGGTCGGTGCGATTCATTTTGTCTTTATTAATCAAGTGTTGCAATTATAGCAAATCACCACAAATTAATCAAAGGTTATTTTGAAAAACTTGTGGTGATCAGATCGTCATATTGTGATAAACAAGTTTTTTAAACTAGTCCTATCATCACTTCTGTGATACAGTTTTCCTGATTCTCAAAATCACAACGGATGTAAACCTCACGTGTTATACCTGTTATCTGTAGAGTGTTGTCTGCGACATGTTTCATCAGTTTGCAGTAGACAGGTCCGAGTTCAGCCCAAGGACCTTCGTGAAGTGTCTGAAGTGCTTTGAATTCACCAATCTCACCGATTTCGAATCCTTCTGGTTTCAATCCGTTTCCTTCGCCTATAATAGGAAGCATTATTTCCAGTTGGAATACAGTGTCTGGTTTGCCATCAGCTCCTGTATATTGCCAAATCTGAGACTCATAGGTTTGATAACCGCATTTTTGAGCCTCAGCATAAAGTTCGGTTGGCTTTGTACCTGTGTACTTGTCGAGGTCTTTGAGAGTTGCTTTGGTAGTGAACTTCATCACTTTCTTTGCCTTTACTGTTGTTATTCTCATTTTTTTAGAAATTAAAGATTAATACTAATGTCGATCTTTTTGTTTCGACATGACAAAGGTAAAATGGGGCAAGTGACAACATTATGTCAGTAGGGTTTGAAAAATTTTTATGATGTAGAATAAGTAATGGTAAAATTCATAAGAGAAATACCGTTTTATTAAAAAAATGAAGCTAAACATGGTCCTTTTTAAGGGTTTTTCCAAAAAAACAGAAAATAATTCAAAATAAAATAATAAATGTTGTGCACGATATAAATAATTTATTATTTTTGCATTGAGTTCAGTAAGAGATTGATTATTCGTCTTTGCTGAATAAATAAAATAAGTCGCAAACGATAAAAAATTATGATTATGGGTATCTACGACATCAAAGTTATAAAGCGTGAGAATCTTCAGGATAAGGAGGTTTCACTTAGTGAGTATCAGGGCAAGGTTATGCTGATAGTCAATACAGCAACAGGCTGTGGTTTAACACCTCAGTATGAGGCATTGGAGAAACTCTACCGCAAGTATGAGGCGGTTGGTTTTACAATCCTTGATTTCCCATGCAACCAGTTTATGGAGCAGGCCAAGGGAAATGATGAGGAAATTTCTTCATTCTGCACATTGAAGTATGACACTACTTTCCCTCGTTTCAAAAAGATAGAGGTGAATGGAGAAAATGAATCTCCGCTCTACACTTTCTTGAAAAGTTCCATAGAAGAGCGAGATAATAAAGGATTCAGTGTGAAGGATGCACTTCTTTCGCTTACGTCAAAAATCAATGGTAAGAGTGGAAAGAAGAGTGATATCAAGTGGAATTTCGAAAAATTCCTGGTGGATAAGAATGGCAATGTTGTGAAGCGTTTTGCTCCTACAGTAACGCCAAAGCAGATTGAGTCGGAAATTGTTAAATTGCTGAAAGACTGATAATAAGCAAGATAAATTTTGGATGATTTGGTAGAACAAACGAGGGTGTATCAAATAGATTATTTCTTTTTGATATGCCTTCTTTTTTGTGCCGATAAAATAGGTCACATACGCAGGAGTTCTTGTGATTACAAAGCGATCAGCACATTTGCTATTTCTATTTACAACTTTTGCCTTTTTAAGAAAAAATGCGAAAGCAGAAGTTGGCATTAATTATTTTTACTATATTTGCAAACGATTTAACAGAAACAAAATAAAGTATGGTAAAATTAAGCGAAAAATTTGCCTCTGAAAAAATGGGGGGGTAAATTTAAGAAGTTTTAGTCTGACAAAAAACAGTGCGAAACTTATGGTAAACGTTTTCTGTCTGTTTTCAGTTTTTGGTGCGACGACATCCTGCAAGGATGACACGGAGGAAGAATCGGTCAAGAACAATGCGAATGTACAGAAGATTGATGATGAGAAAGAAGAAGGTGGGTTTGTATTGAATGCTTTGGCGTTTGGAGAAGACAACCATACCATCAGTTCTTTGTCTGCTGCGGAAATGGCACTGCAATTAAGGAGTTGTTTGTTACATGAGGATGGAGTTACCAGAACAACAACAAGTGTGGAGGATGTCTATCCGATCGGTTTTTCCAAGGCTCTAACGAGAACTTCTGGATTAGACACAATGGCTTATGTTGTGGATTTTTCAAATGGGGGAGGATTTGCGATAGTGGCATCAGACAACAGAATGGCTAATCCTGTGTTGGCATGTGTTGAGCAAGGAAGTTATGAAGATTGTATTGATAACGAAGGAATCCAGTTTTTTATGGAGCAGGCGGAGGAATATATTCTACAGAACGCATAACTGTTTGAATACTACAAAGATTCTGTAAATGTAGACTCATTATTTTATGATATGTCAGCTTCCGCAACGAGAGCGACATATCGAGGAACTTATATTATTGACTATGGTTATTTTGATTCATACGGTCCATATTTGAAGACGGCGTGGAGACAGGGGGCACCGTACAATCAGGAATGTCCCCAAAAGTGTTCGGATTATGAACCAAAAACAGGATGTGTGCCATTGGCATTTGCTCAGGTATTGGCGTATTGGAAATATCCATCACAAATTTCTAACACGAATATGGATTGGAATCTGATGTTTGATAATGGAAAGAAGACACATGATGACGATGAATTGAATAATTCTGCGACTAAGGCAATTTCAAAATTGTGCAAATTGTTAGGTGATGCATTTGATTCTGAGTATGAATGTGGGTCAACTGGTACAAATACAAAAAAAGCGTGGAAAAAAGTAGCATCATGGGGGTTCAAATCAGATTGGGACGATTATTCATACAGTTATGTGAAGAAGCATCTTGTTGCAGGAAGACCTGTTGTTACAAGAGCAAGACGATCACTTGCAAAAAGTCATGCTTGGGTAACGGATGGTTGTAGAAGAGGTTATCAGAAAAAGATGGCGTATGTGATGTCAGGCAGCAGTTTCTCAGAAAGTCTTGTAAAAGAATATAATATTTATTATTTGCATCATAATTGGGGTTGGGGAGGTCTTGGAAACGGATATTTTGAAGCTAATGTTTTAAATCCTACTAAACCTTCTGAACTGGATGATGGGTCATTAAAGTCTTCAATGAATTATGATTATACATGGAACACTAATTGTTATGTGATATGGAGGTAAAAATTTTGTTTCGTTTGATAAGAAAAATTTGTCTGCTATTCATTCTTTTTGTGTCTGGTTTATTCCTTTCTACACAATGCAAGGATGATGTGTCTCCAAATTTTATACATTATTTTTATAATATTGATTCTATGTGTTGCGATAGAATTCATGTTTATAATGACACCATATATTTTGATGTTGAAATATATCGTTCCAATGCATCAGAAAGACAAGCAGATTCTTTGAAATCCTTGTATAATGACAATCATTACAATAAGGTTATTGATGAAGATAATATTGGAGGAGAGGTCCTTGTCAATCATTTAGATTCTATCCATGTGGTTTCTGATGCTGATTTCAATGAAACACATCCTGCCGGGGCTCTGTTGGATGATTTGTTTGATGTTGGAATTTATGGCTACTATGGTTATCTGACGAGTAACTATGGAAGAAATGGTGATTTTCAATGGGAATTCACAAAAAAAAATTTCAGATTTTGAATACAAGGATGGCCATTTAGTAAACTCATTTGGAATATCTATACCTAGTAACGTAAGTCCAATAGAGAAAGTGCATAATCTAACAATTACGTATTATTTTACTAATCTAAAGCCGCAGGTGTTGAAATATAAGGTTGAGTTTAAGTAGTGATTTATAAATAGTGGAGGATCTGTGGATTCTCCTCTATTTTTGTGATTAAAACCATGAAAAAAATCTTGTTACTTTTTTCGTTTGCTGTGTTTTTTTGTTCATGTCCTATGGAGGATGTGACATGTGACGAATATCTTGGCATCAGGATCCACAACAAAACATCGCAAACAATATATGCGGAATCTAAATTCAGCAATTGGAGTAATGGGAAAGATACAATATTGTTTGATTCCATTAAGCATCTATGTGGCATTGGTTTTGACGAAAGCATTAAAGACAAAGCGTTTTCTATCCTAAAAGAAAGGATTCACAACAAACATCTTATAATAAAAAATGTTGACGGTGACACATTGGCTCTCTGGGCAGACTCTTCTTTAGTGTTTTGCGACAACCAATATTGGTTAATTGAGTCACAAGAAAATGGCGATACGTATTGCACATTGCAATTGACAGATGAGGTGCTGAAGTTGAAATGATTTATAAATAGTGGAGGATCTGCGGATTCTTCATTATTTTATAAAAAGTTAGGCAAGATGTGACTTTGCATCTTGCCTAACTTTTTTAATGTTGTTTTATATTCTTGTTGCAGATTTACTCTATGCTCTCCTCAATACTCTTCAACACATAGTCGAGTATCTCTTGTGTGTGGCAAGCTGATATGAAATTGCCCTCAAACTGTGATGGGCTTACATAAATGCCTTTGCTGAGCATATTTCTGAAATATTTTGCGAATCTTTCCTGATTGCTTCTCTTTGTGTCTTGGAAATTGCGTACAGGATCGTCGTTGAAAAACAATGTGAACATTGAGCCGCAACGGTTGAGCTGGATGCCTTTGCCCTCAATAATCTTTTCCAACTTCTCAATGAACTTGTTGCTTCTTTCCTCAAGTTCTTCATAGAATCCTGGGCGAGACAACTGATTCAAAGTCTCTATTCCTGCTGCCATAGCCACTGGGTTTCCACTTAGTGTGCCTGCCTGATAAACAGGGCCGTCTGGAGCAAGGCAACGCATGATGTCTTCTCTTCCTCCAAATGCGGCTGCTGGGAATCCACCTCCTGCAATCTTTCCTACTGTGGTCATATCAGGTTTGATACCGAATCTTTGTTGTGCGCCACCTCTTGAAAGACGGAAGCCTGTTATCACCTCGTCGAAGATCAAAACTGCTCCATGCTGTGAAGTCACCTCTCTGGTTGTTTTCAAAAACTCTTCGGTTGGGACTACCACACCCATGTTGCAAGCGACGGGTTCAAGGATGAGGGCCGCCACTTTGTCGCCATTCTCAGCGAAATATTTCTTTAGAGCCTCAGTGTCATTATAAGGTAGGACGACGGTATGCTTCACGAAATCGTTAGGCACTCCTGCCGACGATGCGTTGGAGATATTGGCGACGCCAGATCCAGCCGCAACAAGCAGGTGGTCGGCATGACCGTGATAATTGCCTTCGAATTTCACCAATATGTCTCGGCCTGTGTATCCGCGTGCCACACGTATAGCCGACATAGTGGCTTCCGTACCGCTGTTCACGAATCTTAGACGTTCCATGGAAGGGATTGCCTCTCTAACCTTTTGGGCTAGGATGGTTTCGCTTACAGTAGGGATACCGTAACTGCTGCCGCGCAAAACGGCGTCGCAGGCAGCTTTACTGACTTTCTCTTGGTTGTGTCCTAGAATGAAGACTCCCCACGACATGCAAAAGTCGATGAATTTGTTGTCGTCAATATCTGTGACGTATGCTCCTTTGGCTTCTTTGACGAAAAGAGGGGTTGTGCCCACGCTGCGTAAAGCTCGCACAGGACTATTGACTCCTCCTGGAATTACCTGAAGAGCTTCGGCAAAAGCCGCTGCTGATTTTTCTCTGTTGTTTATGCCCATCTCTGCATGTATTCTTTAGCGTAGTAAGTAATGATGTATTTTGCTCCGGCTCTCTTGATTGCGATGAGGCTCTCAAACACGATGCGTTTCTCGTCAAGAAAACCCATTTTTGCCGCAGCTTTTGCCATTGAGTATTCTCCACTCACTTGGTATGCTACCATAGGTATGTTAGGGAATTTCTCCACACCACGGGCGATTATATCAAGGTATGGCATGGCTGGTTTCACCATTGTCCAGTCTGCTCCTTCCGCAACGTCTGCCTCTATCTCTCCGATTCCCTGATCATGGGTTCTGAAATCCATCTGATATGTTCTTCTGTCGCCAAAAGATGGGGCAGAGTCGGCTGCGTCTCTGAATGGTCCGTAATAAGCGGACGCATATTTTGCGGAGTAAGCCATGATTTTGCATTTGTCACGAAGTCCGGCCTCTTTCAATCGCTTGTCGAGAGCCTCTATCTGACCGTCCATCATTGCCGACGGTGCCACAAAATCAGCTCCTGCTTTAGCGTGGACGTAAGCCATCTCTGCAAGCAAAGGTAGAGTGGCATCGTTGTCGACGTCGTTGTCTTTCAACAATCCGCAATGTCCGTGACTTGTGTATTCGCAAAGGCAGACATCTGTGAAGACCAAAACTTCAGGAACGGCTTTTTTGATTGCTTTGACGGCTCTGCAAACAAGAGCATCCTCAGTATATGCCAAAGATCCTCGTTCATCTTTCAGTTTGTCTTCGATGACACCGAACAACAATATTTTATTTATACCTAATTTGTAAACTTCCTTAACATCATCCACCAAAGTGTCGATGGAAAATCTATAAATGCCAGGCATACTTGAGATTTCGCTTTTTACGCCAGTACCTTCCACAACGAAGTAAGGAAATATGAAATCCTCAGCTTTCACATTTACGTCGGCATATTGGTCGCGAGTGGCCTGATCTTTTCTGAATTCTCTATATCTGATCATTTTATATGTTTTTATTTAGTATTTGCGTCAAATGATTTTCTGTGACTATACCTCTGGTCTTTAATTCTTTATCCGTCGGTAGATACCCGTACAATTTTATAAAATTATCAATTGTGCTGGGCGACGTGAATATGATGCGGCTGATTTTCGACAGGTCAACTTTCTTGGGATTGCTTGGCATCTTGTTTTCGTATGCTGTAACCGTGGTTACTTGGAATCCCTGTTCTTTGAGTCCGTCGGGAATCAGGTTGAGAGCCAGATTAGACCGTGGGATAATCACTTGTCCTCTTTCTCTTTTTGAAAACCAATCAATCACGCCGTATGAGTTGTCTTCTTCCACCTGCTCTACATTCAGGAACCCTGCCTCAACAAGAGCCAGTGTTGTTGTGGCTCCTATCGACACCACTTTTTTGTTTGGCATGACATGTTGTGGATCTCTTCCGTCGAGAGCTAAACTCCAATATTTTACGGAATATCTGCTTGTGAAAAGCAGGTAACCTGTATTTTCGCTTTTGTCGTTATACCATTGATCTACAGCCTTACGAAGTTGGGAATCGTCTTTAATAGGCACTATCTCAATTAGTGGTGTATGGATGTACTCTTTGTTGTTGCAGACGAGTCCTGTAAACAATGTGCTCATACCAAACTGTCTTTTTGGAAGATGGCCTTCAAGTCGGCTCTTCCTTTCTTTGCTGTGATGGCAAGTCGGCCCTGCATAGGATGAGTGGCAAACGGTAGAATCTCAGCTATCTCGTTTTCCATCCCAAGACGTTTGAGAGCGCATGTCGCCACTATGGCTGCATCTATATCCCCACGTCTCACCTGGGCCACACGATCCTCTATGCATCCTCGTATGTCGACAATCTGGATGTCTGGGCGAAGGGCAAGGATCTCTTTTCTTCTTAGAGGAGAGCTTGTGCCTATCTTGCTGCCAGGCTTCAGTTCCGACAATTTGAGATTATTGAAGCTCACCAGAGAGTCTGTTTTGTCGAATGCCTCATAAAGAGCGATCACTTCCAGCTCTGGATTCAGTTGTGCCGGAAGATCTTTTGCGGAATGGATAGCGATATCCGCATCATCGTTAAGCAGTGCTGTGTCCAATTCCCTTGTAAACATATCGTCCGGAGCCTCACCGTTGAGCAGTGAGATCTTCAGGTTTTTGTCGCCGTATGATTCAGAATAAATCACTGTGTGGGCCACATTAGGGAAACGGTTGAAGACCTCAGTGACCTGCAATTTTGAGAGTTTGCTGCTTCTGGCGATCACACGTACAGGTTTGGTCCTGTTATCACGTCGATCGAGAATCTCTTTAAGTTTTTCGATTTCTTCCTCTATCATCTTTTCTGCCTTTTCCACTTCGTCTTCTCTGATGGAGAGGTTGGCTTTCACCAGCACTTCCACATCGTGAAGATTGTAAAGTTTTATATCTTCCATTGAGCCAACATTAGGGTCAATGTCGCGAGGGAATGCAAGATCTATACACAACATCTTATGCTTGTGTATGATATCTTTCTCGCATATCACGTAGTCTGGGGAAGACGTTGCGCTGATCACGACGTCACTGTTGTCCAACACGTCAGACAGTTTGTCGAATCCGCAATAGTCTATAGAATACTTTTGTGCAATCTCTTCAGCGTTGGCAACTGTTCGGTTGACGAGCACCACATTCTCAGCTCCTTTGTTTTTGAGAAACTTTATGATGTCTTCGTTAAGTTTGTTGACGCCGATTATTGCGATCTTTGCTGTCTTGACGTCAATATGTTCTTTCTTTATGATCTCGATGGCTGCAAGACTGTGGCTGACAGCTCCATATGAAATTTGGGTGTCAACGCGCACTTGTTTGCCGATCTCCAAAGCGCATTCAAACAGTTTGTGGATTCCGCTCGGCAGTTTCTGACCGCTTTGTCTGGCGGTCATATATGCGTCTTTGACTTGTCCTTGAACAGCCTTTTCACCCATGATGGCTGATTCCAGTCCACAAACTACTCTGAAAAGATGGCGTGCCACGTCGTCGGGCACTTTGCCATCACCATAGTAAAGCTCTATACGGTTGCAAGTTTGCAAAAGGACCGATGGACCTACCGATAAAGTTTCCAATTTCTGAAGAAATTCCTCTCGGTCGGTGAGCGATGCGTTTTGGTGGTTGATGGATATATATTGTATCATTATTAAATCCAGTTAGTTGCTTTAATCCAGTCAGTTAGATACTTAATGTTTTGGAATGGAGTGTTTGGCATCACGCCATGACCCAAGTTTAATATCCAACCAGGATTGTTTGCGAAAAATGGCTTGTAGTTTTTCTCCATATAGTTGATGATCTCATCCTTGGATGCGAATAGCAGCATAGGATCTATGTTGCCTTGCAGACCCACTTGAGGATGCACCATTTGTCGTGCCTGAGGAAGAGATGTCTGCCAATCTATGCTTACGAAATCGCATAGATCAGGTGTCACTAGGCTCAAACCAGCCCCTAATCCTTTTGGGAAAAATATGAAAGGAATGCCCTTTGATCTTACAGCGTCGGCGATACGTCTTACAGCCGGAATAAACATTTCCTTGTAGATATCCAATGGCATTAATCCAGCGTGGGTATCAAACAGCTGGAAGGCATCAACGCCACGGTTTATCTGCTGTGTCGCGTATTCAATACTGAATTCTGTGACTGCGTCAATCAGAAGTTCAGTCTCCTTTTTGTTCTGATATATGAATTTACGAGCCTCTGGAAACTCATGTTTGAGGCTTGTCCCCTGCAACATGTAGAATAGGGTGGTGAGTGGAGCTCCACAAAAACCAAGTAGTGGAACGTCGCTTTGACGTTTCACTAATTCGATGGCACTATACACGAAAGAGAGCTTGTCACTGTCAGGTGATAAACATTTGTGTGGATTTTGTGCATCAACAAGTGGATTGTGGAAAACAGGACCTTTGTCTGTCCACTCAATGTCCATTCCCATAGCGGTAGGGATGGTGAGTATGTCACTGAAAATAATCGCCGCGTCGACGCCAAGATCCTCTACAGGAAGCAAAGTCACCTTTGCCGCAAGCTCTGGCGTTGTCATCAGTTCCCGGAAACTGTATTGTTTTCTAAGTTCATTGTAGCTTGGAAGAATACGTCCAGCTTGTCTCATATACCAAACCGGTGGTCTGTTGTGGTCTTTGCTCTTCAATGTTCTTATAAACACGTTGTCCATGAAATGTATTAATTATAATATGCAAAGGTCATCATATTTATTGAAATATGCAAAAATAATTGTGCAAACAAGAATTTCATTTTATATCTGTCCGTTTTTGTGAACTCGCAGAGGAAAGTGAAGGAGGGTCAATATCTATCAAACACGGGCCATTAAAAATCCTTAAAATCAGTCATAAACGACAAAAAACTATTTTAATATTGATAAAATCAAAAAATAGTACCGATTTTTTGATTTACAACTCAAAAAATCGGTGCTATTTTTTAGTTTAGCCTTTTTTTATAACTTTGCATAATAAATAAATATTAAGATGTCACTCATAAAAAGACTTTTACAAGATCATATTGAGGAACGTATGTTCAAAGGTAAAGCAATCATTCTTATTGGAGCACGACAAGTAGGAAAATCCACACTATGCCAACAAATATTGGATTCTTCTAATTTGCCGGTAGGCAAAGATCAGATTCTTTCGTTGTATTGTGATGATGCTTATGCACGAGAATTGCTTGAACATGCCGATAATCTGAATGATATGCGTCAACTGGTTGCCAATAATAAACTTATATACGTAGATGAAGCACAGCGCATACAAGGTATAGGAATAAGACTAAAGTTAATTACTGATCATTTTAAGGATGTTCAGTTGCTTGTGACAGGGTCTTCATCGTTTATGTTGCAAGGTAAATTGAACGAACCTCTTACAGGTCGTAAATTTGAGTATCAGCTATTTCCTATATCCATGCAGGAAATTTTGAATGATGGTGGTATATTACGTGCCAAACAGAAGTTCGAATCGATGCTGATATATGGGTCGTATCCTGATGTGATAACCGGAGAGCAAAATCCGCGTGAAATATTGCAGAACCTATCAGGTAGCTATATGTATCAGGATTTACTCTCATTGGAGGGGGTACGAAAACCAGTAATAATAGAAAAATTACTTGTGGCATTGGCGTTACAAGTTGGCAGTGAGGTCTCATATAATGAGTTGGCTCTTACCGTTGGAACAGATAGTAGAACGATTGAGAAATATGTTGACTTGCTAGAGAAGTGCTATATCGTCTTTCGTTTGAATGGTCTGAGCAGAAATCTTAGATCAGAACTGAAGAAAAGCAAGAAAATATATTTTTACGACAACGGCATAAGGAATGCTCTCATTCAAAATTTCAATTCCATCAACCTTCGTCAAGACATGGGTGCATTGTGGGAGAATTTTTTTATTTCGGAACGCATGAAATACAATCGTTATAATGGTCGCTATGTGAATACTTATTTTTGGAGAACAAAAGAGCAGCAAGAAATAGACTATATAGAAGAATGCGACGGAGCGATGACAGCATTTGAAATGAAATGGAATCCTAATAAAGGTGGCTCAAAATTTCCCAAAGCTTTCCTAGAGGCATACAATATCAAGGAAACAGTTGTTATAACTCCCAATAATTATTTGGACTGGCTACAATAATAACATAAACATAAGAGTGCATTAAGAACCCTTTTTCCTATAGCTTCAGTTTCAGCGAAAATTCAAGTGAGTGGTCGCTGTGCTTATACGTCACGTCTTCTCTTATTGGAGGCAGAACACTGCGATAGTCAAACTCATAGATGACGCTTAAATATAAGGCTGACACTATCTTGCATTCTATTTCTGCCTCATTCCTTATCAAATAATCATTGAACTCGCCCACTTTCGGCTGATAGAAAATTTTCTCTATCAGATGGACCGACTCACCAATCTTTTGCTTCATTTTAGGTCTCAGGGAGAGACGGAATGCCTGGTCATCCAAGGTTTTCTTATCGTCTGTGTAGTCGACGACATCGTAAAGCCCAGCCAAACTGATGGAGTAGTCGCAGACTTTGGGTTTGTTATAAATACGGTATTTGACTCCCGCCACTGAATACAATCTGAAGTTGTAGCCTTTGTAAGTGTTGTGGACGTACTCACATGCAAGCAGTGGCGACCATTTCCTGTATTGTATAAAGTCTACTTTAAGTGCAGCTTCAATGCCGTTGTTTTTTATTTTATGGTCGCTTTGGGAAAAGGTGTATTTTCCTGCCAATGCGAATGAAATAGTGCTGTCGTCTGTAGCGATCCCTCCCGTCGCCTTGATATCTGATTTATCGATGTTTCCTGAACTTAATGATCCTCCAGCAGAGAGAAATCCAGACAATTTTTTCTCTTTCGCTTCTTCCTTTTTTTCTGTCTCTTCTGCATTCGACGTGAATGTGCAGAACATTATCATTGTCAATAATACAATGATTAGATGAGGTTTACGTAACATAAAATTTGATTCTTTGTGCAAAGATAGCGAAAAATTACCAATTGAGCCTAAGGAGGATTATGGCTTTGCAAATTTGCCACGTCGCCTGAGTCCGTCCGGATTTCAATAAATGAAACCGAATTTTCAGCAAATTTACAATTTTGCACGATAGAGTATGCAATTTTTAAACCACAGAGGCCAGAAGATCCCAGAGAAAAGTCTACGACTTTTTTGAGAGAAAGAGAGAAAATTGTGCAGAGACAATAATAGAAATTGATAGTTTTTACTTGTTTCCTTTAGCCCTGTTATGTGTAACACAAAGCATCTGACAATTATTTATATCTGTTGCACCTCCTTTGCTCCATGCTGTCACATGGTCTGCATCCATTTCCGATAGTTTCCAAATCTTTGTTTTGTTGGTATTGTCACCCAAAGCACATAGAGGACAGTTGGATTGACCTGCAGCTTCTGCCGTTTTGGTTTGTTTAGCATAAACGGTTTTCTTGGTTGCATCATCGAATACTCTTACTTCAATCAGTTTGTGTTCCACACACCCGCCAAGGATGTATTCATATATGCCTTTTCTGTTCTTTACGTATGGGTCGCCATATAGTTCTTTCACCTTCTTGTCCACGTCATCTATGCTATATGCCTTTGTGTGGTAGGTCTCATAGAGCCGTCCCCATTCCAATCCGCACATCTCTTTCTCAACAGATTTGAAGGTCGTGGATATCCATTCAATGACGCTTATAAAGTATGTTTTCAGTTCATTGATGTTTGTGTCCTGACGATGTTGGCTCATGTAGTTGTCAACAGCTCCTTTGCTCACCCAATCGAGAGCTGTGCGTAGAAAGTCCTGACGAATGACAGAACCAGAGACGTATGCACTCCATTTTTGAATGTTGGCATTTTGTGAGTTGGAAAACTCTGCTTTTGCGAGTGTGACGAATGGACCAGAATAGATGGCATTAAGAAGTTCTTGCTCTTTTAGTGGTACTCCAGCTATGTTGATAGTCTTGAACCACTCTTTGATTTCACTTTCTTCACCTTCGCAAATATAGATGAGCAATGGAGTCTGCATTATCTTGTCTTGCAGATTTTTTGGGAGTCCGCTGAAGTATTGTTCCATTCCGTTGCTATCTTTTATTGCGAATTTTTTTGCCACATATCGACCAAAGGAAGTGATACGTTGCTGACCGTCGAGCACCTCATATGTATCTTCACCAATTTTGTTGAAATAGATGATTCCCAATGGATAGCCTTTTATGATTGAGTCTATTACAGCCACATCTTTTTTGCCATCCGCATAGATGTAGTTTCGTTGATACTCTGGTTGGATGGTGAGTTTGCCATCCAGTCCGAACAAACCTTTGCCTTCCAACTCGTTGTATTGGAACCCTTTGCAGATATCTGCGATGGTGATGTCGGTACGTAGGGTTGTTTTCATAAAGTGAGTTATAATTCGTCTTGTTGTATTTTTTTTATTTTATCGGTAGCAATGTCGTCTTTGTATGTTATCCAGACTCTTTTGCTTGATTCTATAGATACAATTATAGAGCCTCCTTCAATGAAAAAAATGCAATAATAATTGCACTTGTCGTTTTCTACAAAGTCTAATTTTTCATAGTCGGAATATGGATTTCCTGCAAAATCAGATTTTGAAATCTGTGGAACTCCATACTTTTGTGTATACCGATAAACTATATCATTATAGTCAGATTCGAGTTTGGTCCAGGACATGTCATAACTGCCAGGTAGGATTACACGACAAAAACTTAGTATGTTGTAATCTTCCCTTAAAACAAAATCACAATTTCGATATCCCTGAAAAGTACCAGTCATGAAAATAGAGCCTTCTAGTTTAGCCTCTATTTTATATCCTTTTGTCTGTAAGTGAGTTGCCATTGCTGACATACTGCAATTCATGGATTTGCCCATAAATTTTAATCTTTTGGATGAAGACTGTGTAGGTTGTGTTTTGTTTTCTGTTGTGCTTTGTTTTTGCTGTGCAAATGAACCCACAAATGTGATGAAAATTGTTATCAGTAAAATTAGCCCTTTTTTCATATGTGTAAATATTAAGTTAGTTTTGTTTTTTGCGGATAAGGATACGGGAGTATGGACATTTAGGTGTTCCATCTATTGTATATTGGATGTCTGTCCTTCCTCTATAATTCTTAGTAACGCCGAGAGATTTGGCTAACTCTCCTGAACCGATGCCAATTAGTTCAAATTGTTCAGGACAATATTTACCTAAAAAGGAATCTGGAACTCCCATTATCCCATCATAATCTGATGGGATTGCATCGGTATAAGGAACATCAAGTGCTTCGAAATTATCATACTTTATATAGCCATATTTCTTAATCTCTTCGTGTTTGCTATATTTCAAATTATCTGATAGAGTCATGAGTTGAAGAGGCTGGTGGCGTCTTCCATGCTCAATATTTGTAAACCATGCAATAGCTGGTGTCTTTACGTAATTTTCATCTGGATTATATCCCTGGGATTCAACAAATTTTCTATTTGCTTCAAGGTTATTTTCATATGGAGTTTTGAATACAAGAGAAATGTTAAATCCGTATCCTACCCAAATGTCGTTTGTTTTTATACGAGTAAATATTTTTGAGTAATGAATTGCACTCATTCTTCCCAATATGATGAATTTTTTCTGGGAATCTTGTACCCAATCCATGAAGTCTATAAACAGCGAAAAAGGAGGATTTGTGATGATTATGTCCGCTTCATCACGCAGTTTTTTCACTTCATTGCTTCGGAAATCACCGTTTCCTTCAAGGTAATTCCATTCGAGATCGTCATAGTCTATGATGCCATTGTTATTCACGTCTCTTTCCAAAATGAAAATCTTGCCGTTAGTCTTGGATTTGTCTTTGTCGTAGTTTGGGTTTTCAGTCTCGAAGAGAGTAGGTTGCCAACTTTTTATTGTCTTGCTTTCTGGGGCGAAACTTGTGGAAATAAGTTTTTTAAGCCCAAATTCCTCAAAGTTTTGTGCAAAAAATTTAGTAAAGTTGCTCCATTCTGGATCATCACATGGAAGAAGGATAGTTTTTCCTCTGAAAACGTCGGGGTTATATTCGAGGTATGCGTTCACCTCTTTTTGAATGTCGGCATATTGCGTGTAGAACTCGTCGTTCTTGGCATTTTTAGCCGCTCCAAGATTGCTATTTCCTGCCATGATTGATAGTCGTTTTCAGCACTTGACTATCAATTCCCATCGGGTAGTGTCGGGCGAAAAGAAAGGTGTGGACCTTTCTACTCGCGTTCACAGGGAAGCCTGAGATGAAACCCCGCACTCTACTTATAGAAGCCCACACCTAAAGGTGCGAGCATTAAACTCATATAAGTAGAGATTCAGAGTTCGTTTTTAAAGCGTCTCCGTGAACATTGCTATCCGATTTTCAAATCAAATCAGTTTCTCAGGCTTTTTGGTTTGAACGCGAATAATAGCTAATGCTTATGTTAAAAATATGTATTTACTTCAAAAAATTACTTTTCTGTTTTTTACAAATTATATTAATGCGTCTGATCTCTAATTCCATAGAGATTTTATAAATGAATCTTTATGGTCTTCAAGAAAAACGGTTGTAAATTATTGCAAATATATAGAGAAAATTAAAAAAACGATATTTTATTACTTGTAATTTACAAAGATGTCTGTCTCCATTCTAGATACCAATTCATATGCCAAATTGATTTTTGCAATCCTCATATCGGATTTTAATAAATGAAGCCGAACATCCAAAGAGGAATTTCTCTCATGCTTGCGTATTCGATATCATCCTTGGCGATATAAGCGTTTTTTATATCTTTGATTTGATGAGAGGTCTTGTTTTTTCCTCCTACTTCAAACGTATATCCATTTACTTCAAAATCTGCTTGTGTTGAAGATGAGACAATGGGATAAAATTCCTGGAGAAATTGGATAAATATGTTTTCTCGTATTGTGCCGATATTTGGATCTCCATCAGAAAGGGCATAGGATAGGTTGGGATTATTCAAATAGATTTTATCTATTTTCTCTAATATCTTAATGCCACTCGCTTTTTCTCTTACCATTGTGATCAACTGTGCTTTTTCCAAATACATAAAATAATCCGGCAACGCATTTCTTGATATGCCCAACTCTCTTTCCAAAACAGAAAAATTCGGTTTGAACGGCACACTTTGTGCGATCACATAAAGCAGTTTCTTTAGTTTGGCACTGGAACTGACATTCATTTTGGCAAATGTCGGCACATCAAATTCCACCACTTGTTTTAGTACGCTTTTAAGACGAATAGCATAATCATCCGATTCTAGAAAGAATGGATAATAACCACTCTTCAGATATTCTTTGAAATATACTAAAGGCCGGTATTCTGAATAAGGGAATTTTACTTTTCCCTCAACAATCTCTTCCAATGAATAAGAAGGAAGGTTCAAATGTAAGGTAAGATTAAGATATTCACGGAATGACAGTCCTGTTAAATGATATTCCACCTTTCTTCTGCTTAAGTCTGCCCCTCCTTGTTCCAAATCAAGAATCGAAGAACCAGTGTAAACGATCTGGAGGTCTGGCAAAAGGTCGTATATATTTTTTATTTCAACAGACCAGCCGTTATATTTATGGATTTCATCAATATATAATTTCTTCCCACCATTTTGGTAAAACTCTTTTGCTAAATCAAACAATCTATGAGTAGTGAAATAAAAATCATCCGCTGTGACATAGAGAGAAGTTTCTATGTCATTATACATTTTGATATGTTGAAGGATTAAGGTCGTTTTTCCCACACCACGTGCTCCTAAGATGGCAACCAACCTATTATTCCAATTGATTTTGTCGTGCAGATAACGTACAAAATCAACATTTACTCTATCAATCAGCAGTTTATATGTTTCAATGAGATTGTTCATATAGCGAATTTTTCAGCAAATTTACAATTTTGCACGATAGAGTATGCAAAAATCTTCAAAAATTGCACGATAGAGTATGCAATTTTCCGCTAAAACTGCATGATACACCATGCAAATTCATGGGGTAAGTGTCCGATTCAAGCACTGAAAAAAGGAAAAGTGTATTTTTTAAGGGGTTGATTTTACGGAAAAGTGTGTTTTGTATGCTTAAAAGAAAGATTTATAATAAGATAGAAAATTTTTAATGAAGAACCGATAGGAGAGTGGTGACATATGGTTATGAATCCAATTTTTTCCTACATTTGTAAAAATATTATTTAAATCAACGACATGAAAATAAGAAATATCATAATTGCGACGTTGCTTGCTTTATCTGTAGCGTCTTGCTCCACAAAACAGACTCCGATCGACCGTTTGACTCAGCTGAGCGAGCAGCTCGACAAGAGCGATGCCAAATACTCTGAAGAGGAGTGGGTGGCATTGGGTTCTGAACTTGAGGAAATAGAGGAAGAGGTTCAGAAGAATAAGAGCCAGTATACTGAGGAGGAACTTCAGGAGATCAACCGTCTTAAAGGCAAATGTCTTGGCAAATTGGCTAAGAAGGCAGCAAACGATTTCGCTGATGAACTTGGCAATTTCCTTAAGGGTTCTGCAGGAATGTTGGACGGGTTCATGGATGAAATCAACAAGGGAAAAGAGGAGTAGGTTGAGAGGTTAGAGAGGTTGAGAGGTTAGAGATTGAAGGTTAAAAGATAAGAGGTTAGAGAAGACGTGGGGAATAACAAACTGTCTTTATGAAGCAACTGAAGTCTGACATATTAATACCCAAGGAGAGATACAAAATCATCAACTCTACAGTCACTGATCTGGGGACAAATAAAGTATGTCCGAGTGTTATGATTGTAAACAGATCGCTTCTGAATTTCAGACAAAAAGAGGCGTTTGCGTGGGGTTGTCAAATAACAATCTGTTTGACGGAGCTTTTAGAGAATGGTTTGCCAACTAAGGAGTCGGAAGCAAAGGTGAATAATCTTCAGCGTTTGATTGACGGAAAGATTAAGGAATCTGTCGAATCTCCTAACGCACTGTTTGTTTTAAAAGATATACATAACGGAATTTGTAAACTTTATTATCAGGTTAAAAATACCAAATCTGCCAAACGAATCCTGAAAAGACTGATCAATCAGAATCCTGTTGATTTGGAGTGGGATTATGAGATATGTTACGACGAGGAGTGGGCTGACACTGAATGGGTTTGGGATTATTTTAAGTTGCCTTGGCACACTGTGGTGAAATATCGTCCTGAGTTTTACAATGAGCATGGCCATTACACAAAAGATGAGTGGACAAGCATCTGTGATGTGGATAAGGAGTATGATGGACATAAGTTCACACTCAAAGAGTATATTGAAGTGGAGAGCAATTACGTCAACTTTATTACAGATCTTATGGAATCTTCTGAAATGGAGTTTGTGGCAGTCTGTCGTTTTAATCTCTACGAGAGTATCTCCAACCAAATAGCTAAGGATAAACGGTTTTGTGAAATAAACGAGCCTCTTAAGGATTTAGACAAGACTCTCAAGAAAGGACTCAGGATACACAGATCGAAAATAGGAAATTATATCAGAGCCTGTTTACGGGAATTGGCAGGTATTTCATTTGAAAACAGGGGCAAAGGTTTTGAGTTTGATTTCGGTTACGATTACTATATGCACATTCGTAGCTCATTGCCAGTTGAGCGATTGAATCAAATTGCCAGACAAAATGATTTGTTCTTAGATCCAAGATAAGAAAATAGGCAACCCATTCGGATTGCCTATTTTATTTTGTAATCAGCGAATTCACAATCATAAAGAGAATGACATTTAGCTATGTCTTATTTTATGACTGATATTTCTGTTTTTTTCGTCTGAAAGACGCTACTGAGCAAAGCGAGAGTAACCCGTGACGAAGTCTCGGGTTGATGTGGCGATGATACAAAACTTTGCCTGAAAGGCAATACCATAAGTACTACTTTCTCGTCTTTTCCCCTCAAAAAAGCGTGGCCTTTCTCTGTGAACATTGTGCCTCTGTGGTTTTATTCAATTCTGTGTGCTCGCCTACGGCTCGCACGTGGGGAGGGGTTAGGACGTTCCGTCCTTAACAATCCTCAAACTATAGCCAACTTATTTAATTGAATTTTAGCAGCTTCTAACATTCACTACTGTTATTTCTGAATCATCTACTGTTATCTTAGCCATTTTCCTTATCATTAATAGGCAACCCATTCGGATTGCCTATTTTTAATTTTTATTTAGCATTTAGCATTTCTAATTTATCATTCTCCAAGTTCTCCCTCGTCGTATTTCTGATATAGGAAATCGTTGTAAGGGTAACGTTGGATATGAATCTCCTTCACTTTGTCGTAGAGTAGCTTCTTGAAATCTTCAAGGTTCGACTTGTCTTTTGCGGAGATGAATATGCAGTTGCTGTTGTTCATCTTTGCCATCCACATTTTTTTCAAATCTTCAAGTGAATAGTTCTCTCGTTTGATTGGAGTAAGGTCGTCTTCCGCCTTCTCTATGTATGTGAACGCGTCAATCTTGTTGAACACAAGAATAGTCGGTTTCTCCTCTTTGTTGATCTCCGACAATGTTTTCTCCACCACTGCGATCTGATCTTCGAATGTCGGATTGGAAACGTCCACCACATGTACAAGCAGGTCTGCCTCTCTCACCTCGTCGAGTGTACTTTTGAAGCTTTCCACAAGATCAGTCGGCAGTTTACGGATGAATCCTACTGTGTCAGAAAGCAGGAACGGAAGGTTTTCCACCGTCACTTTTCTCACTGTTGTGTCGAGAGTGGCGAAGAGCTTGTTCTCTGCGAAGACGTCGCTCTTGGAAAGCATGTTCATGATTGTGGATTTGCCGACGTTGGTGTAGCCCACAAGCGCCACACGCACCATCTTGCCACGGTTCTTGCGCTGTGTGCTCTTCTGCTTGTCGATCTCCTTCAGTTCTTCCTTCAACAGCGATATTCTGTTGAGGATGATACGACGGTCGGTCTCAATCTGCGTCTCTCCTGTACCACGCATACCGATACCTCCCTTCTGACGGTCCAAGTGTGTCCACATTCGGGTCAGACGTGGCAACAGGTATCTGCATTGTGCCAGCTCCACTTGAGTCTTGGCATGTGCTGTCTGAGCACGCATTGCGAAGATGTCGAGGATAAGAGTCGTACGGTCGAGGATCTTGACTTTCAGCTCTTTCTCGATGTTGCGCAACTGTTTGGGCGACAACTCGTCGTCGAAAATCACAAGGCTGATGGAATTCTCCTCGTCTTCCTCATGATCGATGATATAGTTTCTTATCTCCTCAATCTTACCAGGTCCAACATAGAAGTTGGAGTTTGGCTGGACCAGTTTTTGGATGAAGAAACGCTGCGGATATGCTCCCGCCGTCTCCGCAAGGAAAGCCAACTCGTCAAGATATTCCTTTGCCTTCTGCTCCGACACTGTCTGTGTGGCGACTCCGACAAGGATTGCTCTTTCGTCGAATATTTCAGTTTTTACTTCCTGCATTTCAATTACTCGTTTTCTTTTTCTTTGATAGCGGCACGTACAGCAGCGTCGATCTCCTCCATCAAATCTGGATTTGCTTTAAGGAATTCCTTGGCTGCGTCGCGTCCCTGAGCGATTTTCTCATCGTTGTAGCTGTACCATGAACCGCTCTTTTTGATTATTCCATATTCCACACCGTAGTCGATAAGCTCTCCTGTGTATGAGATTCCCTCACCAAACATGATGTCGAAAGAAGCGCTGCGGAAAGGAGGCGCCACCTTGTTCTTTACGATCTTCACCTTCGTGCTGTTTCCGATCACCTGGTCGCCATCCTTGATAGCTGATGTGCGACGGATGTCGATTCTGACAGAGGCGTAGAATTTAAGTGCGTTACCACCTGTTGTTGTCTCTGGGTTGCCAAACATCACGCCGATCTTGTCGCGAAGCTGGTTGATGAAGATACACGTTGTATTTGTCTTGTCGATAGTGGCAGTAAGTTTTCTCATCGCCTGGCTCATCAGACGGGCCTGCAATCCCATCTTTGAATCTCCCATCTCACCTTCGATTTCGGCTTTAGGAGTAAGTGCGGCAACAGAGTCGACAACCACCAAATCCACTGCAGATGAACGGATTAGCTGGTCGGCGATCTCAAGCGCCTGCTCACCATTGTCTGGCTGCGACATGACAAGATTGTTGGTGTCTACACCAAGTTTTTCCGCATAGAATCTGTCGAAAGCGTGCTCCGCGTCGATGATAGCTGCGAGTCCACCTGCTTTTTGAGCTTGAGCGATTGCGTGGATGGCAAGAGTAGTCTTACCAGACGACTCTGGTCCGAAGATTTCGATTATTCTTCCACGTGGGTAACCGCCTACGCCAAGGGCAAGGTCAAGGCCGATAGATCCTGATGGGATCACTGGTACGTTTGTTGCCACATGGTCGCCCATGCGCATGATCGAACCCTTACCGTGGTCCTTCTCTATCTTTTCCATTGCAAGCTGCAATGCCTTTAGTTTCTCTGCTGATGGAGCAATTGCTCCGTTGGTCTTTTCGTTTCCTTCCATTTTTTTACTGTTTTAAAAAACTAATTCTAAGTATTTGCTTTGTCTGTTCGTCTATTCTGAAACGGTTGTCTGTGCGATGGCCTACCACCCAGATGATGTCGCCACATTTGCCGTCTGTCAGGACCCATGTATTTTCTTTTTCAAATAAACTGAATTTCTGATCCACAAAGAAATCACTGAGTTTCTTCCTGCCTTTCATACCGAATGGACAGAAAGAATCCGCCTGTTTCCACTTCCTCAAAACTAGAGGGAAAGTAAGTTTCTTATAGTCGATGCAGCAAACGGATTTGTCTTTCACGATGGTGAAACTGTTGCTGTCGAATATCTCAGCCATGAAATTGAGATGTAGGTTGAAGAAAGCGGCGACGTTGCGTATCTCGTATTCTTCAGGTTCATCCGCATATACGTCGTCGTCATCTTTACGCAACTGTATGAAGATCTTGTCTCTGTCTCTCAGTGCGCGTATTCCAGAAGCGGAATAGAACTGTTTGCCCGAAACATTTTCTTCAAAGATACATGTGAAGATATTATATACTGTCGATGCTGAAAAACCGTATGGCTTCAGTATCTCATATAGTACGTATATCGGTTCGGGTGCTGTACGGATCTTTTCAAGGTCCAGCACATCCATGCCATCTCTGTGTTCAACGATCTCATTACGCAATAATTCCACATAGTGCATCACGAAATTCTGTGCACGTGTGAGGTTTTCGATGCTTTGTATAGTCGACGAGCGGAAACTTGGATTGATGGTCTCCAATGCAGGGATGATGATGTTGCGCACCTTATTCCTTACATATACCACTTCACTGTTGGTGCTGTCTTCAACGTAGTCGAAACCGTTGTCGTATATATAGTCGTTGATGTCGTTGCGTGTGATACGGAGGAACGGGCGGACGATATTGCCGTTCTTGGCTTTTATACCTGTCAAGCCATGCAGACCTGTGCCTCTGGTCATATTGATCAGGAAGGTCTCCACCACGTCGTCGGCATGGTGAGCCACCGCTATATATTTGCATCCCGTCAACTTGAGCAGGGAGTCAAACCATTCATATCGCAATTCACGAGCCGCCATTTCGATGGAAAGCTTGTTTTGGCGGGCATACAATTCCGTGTCGAAATCGATGGAATAGAATGGCACATCCATATCCTGGACATGCTTTGTCACAAATTCGCTGTCTCTGTTGGATTCCTCACCACGGAGATGGAAATTGCAGTGAGCGACGACGATATCATAACCTAAACGATAAAGCACGTGAAGAAGAGCAATGGAGTCGCGTCCACCGCTCACACCGATAAGAATCTTGTCCTTTCTTGTGAAAAGAGCCTCTTTTTCGATAAATTGCTTTACCTTCGTCTCCATAACGGAAATCTTAAGTAGATATAAGTTTAGTTGTCTGCGTTTCTAACTATGCTGACGGTTCCTTTCTGCTTATAATCAGTGCCATCCACTCCTTTGGCTTTGACTACATAGTAGTATGCTCCGATTGGAGCTTCGTGGCCTTTGTGTGTTCCGTCCCATCCCACAGTGATGTCGTTTGACTCATACATCAGTTTGCCCATAGTGTTGTAGATCCAGATCTCATACTCTTTGATGGAAGTATAAGTAGGGCGGAATTCGTCGTTGTATCCGTCTCCATTAGGAGTGAACACGGTAGGCATCAGTAGATATGATGTTTTTACTTTGAATCCAGTCACGATAGTATCTTTACATACGCTGTTGTCGCATGTGTGAGTCACGAAATAGGTGCCATAGTCGTCGATACTGATAGTTCTGATTGTCATATCGGTGAATGGACCTTTGTAGACATTGCGTAGATTGCCGGTAGAATCGTTGTAGAATTTCCATGAGTGTCTAGCGTCTACTGTGTCTGCAGGAGTATTGTCAACAGAGTTGAGCTCCACATCGACAGTTAAAGGTCCTGAGAACATATAGTTGCCGACATTTGTTTTGGCGTATTCCAGAGTCCCGAATTTTATTTCCTCGTTACCTCGTTTCTCAGTGTTGTGAGGAATAGCCTCTCCTTCAATGGTGAGTTGCGCTGTTGTGAAAGGAAGCGGTGAGTGGAATGTATCAGTTACGTATTCGTACTGAGAGAATTTATCTTTCAGTTTGAAGACGGTATGTCTTTTAGGCTTCTGGACAAACAGAGTGGAATCGTTGTTGATTCCGGTCACAACAACCTCCATTGGCTTGTCTTTGATGTTTATGCCGTCAGCCTCATAATCATCGTATGTCATGACAATGTTGTCTTGGATTTTGACTGTCTCACCTCTGGCGTTGACGTAAGAGTTGGCATACACAAGGTTTGAAAACTTCACTTTTAGATTTGGATCACAAATGAGATTGTTTATAGTGTCGTAATCACAGACCTTCACAGTTGGAGCCACCGCAGTCTTCTTTATGTAGCACAAATAAGACTTGTTTGTTTTCTCTTCCTCACCTGACGTATATAAGAGAGAGTAACATTTGTCTGTGCCTATCGTGACAGTTGTCCCCGTCACTTTTGTGGTGTCTTTTCCTGAAACAAGTAGAACGTTGTGTATTTCTGATTCTGTTTTGTCGGAAACCAGATTTATGTTTGCACTGTCTGTCTCTCCCACGAAGATATGTTCGCCAGACGATCCCTCCTTGTATAATGTAGTGGAGTTATCGACTGGATTGAAAGAAACAGCTGAGGCTGCAAATGTAGCCAAAGCAACAAAAATATTAGCGACGAAACGTCTTTTCTTCATTAGCGTAATCTATTGAGACTTCTGATTTTAGCTTCGTCCACTCCAATTGCTTTGATAGCAAGAAAATCCATTAGCAACGAGCCAACAGCCATTAAAGTGGCCCAAGTAATGGAAATTTTATATCCGTCAAAATTGTCCATCGCCACATAAACTGCGACGGTAGCGCTATTCAAAAGGATAAGTATAATAGCTAAAGCTATCACTCTCATCTGACAAACTCTTTTCTTGTATAAGAAGATAGAGCCGAATGTGAGAAGCATAATGATAATATGAATTGTCATCGTGACGGGAAAATCCATCACTGAATAACTACAAACGTCAACAGTTTCCGCATTAAAAAATCTGACACAATCATTACACGCTACCAATAGCAAAAAAATGACGCTGATAAATAGATAAATTGTCTGTATTCTCTGAATCATTTTTATAAAGTTTAAACCTAAAAGCAAAAGTAAGAAAAAAATGGAAACAAAAGCAAAATGTGATGAAATTTTACACATTAGTAATGTGTTTGTGCAATTTTTATTGCATAAATGTGCATTTTTACTGTATATTTATCCGTTTTCGGCATTTGAGAGCATGAGAGAATGTCATTTCTTTACTTTTGTGGGTTTTTATATGCAATAGATTAATCTTTTAACCATGTCACAGATTTGCAATCTGTGAAAGCATATGCTCCAACTTTCACATTCTTTTTTGAATTGTCGATCACAACATCAAGTTTTCCGCATTTGAAAAAAGCATATTCCCCGATGCTCGTCACTCCATCTGGAATCTTAATGCTGGTCAAACTGCTACATCCCAAAAAAGCCTCTTTTCCGATGCTTGTCACCCCCTCAGGAATGTTTATGCTGGTCAAACTGCTACACCAATAAAATGCCTCTTTTCCGATGCTTGTCACCCCCTCAGGAATGTTTATGCTGGTCAAACTGCTGCACCCATAAAAAGCCCGATCTCCGATGCTGGTCACACTCTTAGGAATCTTTATGCTAGTCAAACTGCTGCATCCCAAAAAAGCTCCTGCTCCGATGCTCGTCACTCCATCTGGAATCACGACATTCGTGCATTTTTCCACATTACCTATCCAGCCATAGCATTTAGTGCCTTTATCATAGATCAGTAACTTTGGCTCCAAACTGCTGCATCCCTCAAATGCAGATTCTCCGATGCTTGTCACCCCCTCAGGAATCTTAATGCTGTTCAAACTGCTACATCCCAAAAAAGCATATTCTCCGATGCTTGTCACTCCATCTGGAATCACAACTTCTGTGCATTTCTTCTTATCTCCAATCCAGCCATAACATTTTGTGCCTTTGTCATAGACCAATAACTTTGGCTCCAATCTATTGCATCCCTTAAAAGCCAATCCTCCGATGCTTGTCACTCCATCTGGAATATTTATGCTTGTCAAACTGACGCATTCACGAAAAGCAGATCTTCCGATGCTGGTCACTCCCTCAGGAATGATTATGTTGGTCAAACTGCTGCATCCCTCAAATGCAGATTCTCCGATGCTTGTCACCCCTTCTGAAATCTTTATGCTTGTCAAACTTTTGCATCCACTAAAAGCTCCGTATTCTATACTAGTCAAACCTTCAGGGATATTTATGCTTGTCAAACCAGGACAATCGAAAAAGGCATTCATTCCGATGCTTGACACACTCTCAGGAATATCTATGCTGATCAAACTTTCACAATGAGAAAAAGCATATTTTCCTATGCTGGTTAAACCCTTAGGAATATTAATGCTGGACAATCGTCTACATCCAAAAAAAACATAATTTTCTATCTTTGTTATATTCTCTGAAATTTCGATGTTTGTCAAATTTTCACATCCCCAAAAAACACTCTCATCGATGTTTGTCACACTAGTAGGGATTTCAATTTTTGCCAAACTGCTGCAATTAAGAAAAGCAAATTCTCCGATGCTAGTCACACTTTCTGGAATCACAACATCTGTGCATTTGTCCTTATCTCCTATCCAGCCATAACATTTTGCACCATTATCGTAGATCAACAACTTTGGTTCCGTTTTGTCACATCCCTTAAAAGCTTGACCTCCGATGGTTGTTACATTCTCTGGGATATTTATGTTTGTCACATTGTGACAGTGGGCAAAAGCAGCTTTCCCTATGCTTGTCACACCAGTAGGTATTTCAATGCTTGTCAAACTTTTACATTCATAAAAAGCAAGTTCCCCGATGTTTGTCACACTAGTAGGGATTTCAATTTTTGCCAAACTGGAACAAAAAAGAAATGCAGAGTCTCCTATGCTTGTCACAATGTATACATTTTCGTCAATTCGGATCTTTTGAGGAATAATGATAAAATCACATTCTATGTACGAATTATTATCTCCATCGTATCCTGTTTTTATCTCTGCTGTGGAATCTGATAAAATATTGAATTGCAGAAAGGTTTCAGATTCATCAACGATTGCTGGATCTTCTGGGATTGACTCTTCAAATTCAATTGTGACATTTTCCACATTCTCTACGTTAATTTTACATTCTTTTTTGTTTTCCTGTTTCATGACCATGAAGATTGCTATTATAGACATGCATATAATTAGCAAAGCTCCTAATGCAACTAATCCTTTTTTCATATTTCTATCCAATTTATATTTTTCAGATTTTCAAAAATCGTTGTTACTATTATGACAATATCATTGCAAAATAAGGAATAAATTACAGAAATTAAAAATTTCCATGTGAATATTTTCGTATTTTTTATTTGTGTGGTGTGGGCATGTTGTAATCTCCAAATTTGAAGTTTCTTTTTAATTCGTCTGAAAGACGTTACCGAGCGGAGTGAGAATAACCCGGGACGAAGTCTCGGGGATAGCAACGACATCAAAACCTTGCCTGAAAGGCAATACAACTTTTTGATGGAATTCTCAGCTCTTTTTCTCATTAAAAAGGCGTAGTCTTTCTCTGTGAACTTGTGCCTCTGTGGTTTTGTAAATTCTGTGTGCTCGCCTTCGGCTCGCATTAGGAAGGAGGGGTTAGAGCCAATATCTATCAAACATGTGTCCTTAACCATCCGCATTTTTAATATTGCGGGCAGATTTGAAACCTGCCCCTATGGACATGGAAATGTAGCCCAGAATGGGCGTCACCTCTTAGGCAGGGGTTTCAACCCTGTTTTGTGGACGACGCGCGCGACGGAAACCCCGAAGGGGTGAAACAAAATGGAGACGTAATAATGGAGGTGTCGCCTCATCGAGGCTTTTAATCACCCCCAAATGCCTTTTATACAGGGGTTATCACCCCTGCCTATAAGATATCGTCCCTTCGGGACTTGCGAAATGTTGTAATCTCCAAATTTGAAGTTTCTTTTTAATACGTCTGAAAGACGTTACCGAGCGGAGCGAGAATAACCCGGGACGAAGTCTCGGGGATAGCAACGACATCAAAACCTTGCCTGAAAGGCAATACAACTTTTTGATGGAATTCTCAGCTCTTTTTCTCATTAAAAAGGCGTAGTCTTTCT
>JAEEGL013124669.1_pt1 | contig 94360 bp, 134 predicted proteins | sample 9134231 | NCBI WGS metagenome assembly JAEEGL01 (sample SAMN16246548, study PRJNA631951) | gut metagenome | biome: gut microbiome; feature: rumen; material: fiber-attached | host: Bos | place: Iran: Karaj | collected 2018-10 | reverse complement strand
GTTGAATACTTACAAGAGCCTTCCAAAGCTCCCAGGTAAGACATTGTTCATCGTAGACGTATCAGGTTCTATGGGTTCAATTACATCAAGCGGTTCAACATTTACAACTCTTGATAAGGCTGCTGCAATGGCAATGCTTGCCGCAAACCAATGCGAGGACTTCGAGCTTGTTTGTACTGCAGGTGATGACGGCTGTTGTGTAGAGAGTCAAATACGTATCAAGTACCCAAGCAAGGGATTCAACTTGTTTAAGGAGATACAGGATTCACGTAGAACTGTAGGTGGTGGTGGTATTTTCACTGCACAATGTCTTGAGAAGCTTCGTAAGGAGCTTGGTGATAAGATCCATGATTATGCACGTATCATCATATTCTCTGACTCACAGGATATCGATGCAGCACATGGACGCAATGTAAAACCACGCCCATTCGGTAAGTACAACTACATCTGTGATGTATCTTGTCATACTCATGGTGTAAACTACAAGGGTGTATGGACAGCTGAGATCTCTGGTTGGTCAGAGCACTTCTTGACTTACATTGCAGCATTTGAGGGTATCGAGAATACTTTTGGAGAGCTTAACTAATATAATAAAGGGGGTTTAACGACCCCTTTTATATGTTTAATATTAAATTATATAAATTATGGAAATTGCACAGATTATTTGGTTGGTTATTTGCGGAGTTGTAATTATTGCTGGATTTTGGCTTGGCTCTTATTACTTGAGTGAATGGAAAGATGCATGTGTAGATTATGCAAAGTACAAAGCAAAATCAGAAGTAAATTTAAAAAAGAAGTCTGATGACAAGTGGATTGATACATATGAATCTGAAATTGCAGAAAGTCTTGTACAAAAACAAATTTGTTTTCCAGTTTGGTCTGTAAGTTTTACATTGGTTATTGTATTTCTTGGTATTGTAGCATGGACATTATTTAAATAAGTTTATGAATAAAATTGATATTGCAAATATTAAAAAAGAATTAGCAAAACGTAAAGCTGCTAATTATGAATGGAAAGAAGGTGGGGAAATGACTAAGGATGATGTAATGCTTAGAACCACTAAAGAATTAAATGAACTTGTTAAAGATTTTGAAACTAAAAAGCAAAACAGTATTTCAGAAAAAATTCATAAATTAGTAGATGATATATTTAATAAATATGCAGAAAAGGATGATAATATGATTCCATTATCTTGTGCATATAGACCTGAATATAGAATTTATGGAGATACGGGTATTGAAGTATATAGTCGCGTAATGCTTAGTGATGAAGATGGCTATAATGAAAATCCACATATTAAGCCAATAGCTCGTAATTGGTTTGAAGAAGATGATAGATGGGAAACTTATTCTAAAGATTTAAGTAATCTTGTAAATGCAGTTGCTGATGCTAAAGTTCCTTATGCTGAAGAGGAATTTGAAGATGACGGAGAAAGTCTTAATGAATATTGGTATGGTGTTATTGCAATTACTCGTGATTATAATATTGTAAGATTTATAATGCGAGATGATGGATTACCTGAGGATGATAATAAAGCTCCATTTTCAATAATGAAGATATAAAAAAAGAGGTACATTAATGTACCTCTTTATTTTATTTATTATTTATTTAATGATTCAGTTATTTCTGTATCAATTTTTTGTTGAAGCTCATCCTTTTGTTTATTTAATTCTACTAATTGATTTTCAGCATCTTCAATTTGTTTAAGTATTGCTTTTAATTTCTTTGTTGCTCCATTTTTAATAAATTCAGATATTGCTTCTTTTGATGTACCAACATAAAATGTTCCTAATTCATATGAAGTTTTAACATCAACTTGAATTGGTTCATCAAGTTTAGGATCTGCATAATGCATAGTCATCCAACCATCAAATCCATATTCATTATCTGCTAATGTAATATTTACATCATAACCACCAGAACGACCATACCAAGAATTTTTAATCTTTTGAACATTGGCAACTTTTACAGCTATTGCTTTAGATTCACCATCTTTCAAAATATATACAGTTGTTCCTTTTCGAGGAATTTTAACATCTTTTGCTGCAGATTCAACAATCATTCCTTCATTTATTATTTCACTTAAATTTTTCATATATTAAGTTAATTTATTTTAATGCAGTTATTATTTCATATTCTTCTTTAGATGATATATGAACTAAGCTTTCATTTTTCTTTAAATGGTCAATGTCATGACAAATACTTTCTATTTCATCATCTTCAAAACCACCCCAATCTTCATATAAAAATTTAATTGCTTTTAAGTTCTGAAATAAAAATCCTCTATTAGATTCATCCTTTGAAACAACAACCATAGAAAACATTGCTTTATCAATCTCTACATATTTCTCATATGCAGAATCAAATGATTCGTTAATTAATTTATCTTTTAAATTTTTCATATTATTTGTGATATAAATCTTTTATTTTTGCTTTAATCATTGACCAACTATAATCTTCTGCGTCTTCATCACCAGTCATAAAATATACCATAGTAGCAATAAAACCTCTATCACCATCTTTCCATTCATCCCAAATTTCTTCAACTCTATCACAAAAGTCTGGATATGACATGCACCATTCAGGTACTTTTTTCAAAGGTCTAAGCTTAGGTAATTTGTCATTAGATTCTATAATTTTATCTTGTAAATCTTTCATATTAGTCATCCCATATTTTTAATAGTTCTCTTTGAAGTTTTTCAACTTTTGGATTAAGCTCTCTAATTTGTTTCTTTAATTTATCAATTTCATCAGCAACATTATTGAACTTTTCTCCATATTCTTGTGCAAGTTTTTCAGCAGCTGCTTCATCTCCTTTTGCATATAAACTACCAACTTCTTCTTCTTGGTCAATTTGTAAATCTCTATATTCTCGAGTTTTATCTTTAAGATCTTGATTTAATCCCCAAAGTTGATCTTCAAGTGGATCTAATGTTTTACGAAGTTTCTTTTCGGCTTCTACGCGTTTAAGATATTTATCATGTTCAGCTTTTGCTAATTCTGCTTTCTTTGCTTCTTCTTCAGGATCCGGATCTGCTACCCAAAGAGTTACAATTTCACCAGTGTCTTCATCAACAAAATCTTCATAATGTCCATTCTTACCGTCCTTTTCAGATTCTTTAATGTATTTATTTAAGTTTTTCATAATTTATATTCATATATTTTAATCTCCCCAGTAATTCGTATTTGCATAAAACTGTTGAACTGATTTAGTTAGGTTATCTTCATCACGTTTTTGTTCAGCTTTATCTGATTCATCTAAAAGAATATCTACATAAGGTCTAAATGCATAAGTAGATGCTTTTTCTTTACTATGTGATTCGTATTTAAACGCCCAACCAGTACCTTTTTTGAAATACTTGCTATTTTGTAATTCATCATAACATTTTTCAAGTTGTTTATCGTCTGTTTTATCACCTCGTAAAATACAAACTTCATTAATACCCATTTGACCTTTATCAGGTTTTAAATCAAAAAATATTCTTTCAGGTGTTTCTAAATACCATTTTTTTGCTTCTGCATTCTTACGAGCATTTTCAATATATTCATTACGTTTCTTTTCAGTCTTCCATTTCTTTTCAGCAAATTTAGTTGCTTGGCGAATTTCACGTTCAATATTATCTTTTACTCGTTCATTATTAAGAGGTTTAACAATTTTAGCATATTCAGCTACTGCTTCCTTTAAATCTGCTCCCATTAATTTAACAAATTCTTCTTTTGACATATTTGCTAAATCTAAATTTTCATGACGAACTAATGTAACGACTCCATATTCTCTATATTCAGTCTTAATAAGTTCAAACTCAGCAGATTCACTTATATATGTTTTAATATCTTTCATTATTCTTTAGTATGATCAATTTCTTTAAAATTTTTCCAAGGACCATTATTACATACACTAAATGTTGAACTCTTATCTTTTTGGAAAGATAAATAACGACCAAATTCCTTTGTATCTTCCTTAGATTGTAACCAAAGATTTAATAATTCATCATATGATTTAGTTACATATATATGTAATTCCTTTTTTGAATTATTTCTCCAAATAGAATAAACTTCTTTATTAGGATCTAAAGATATAGCACTATCTTTACCATAAGATGTTGCTAATAAGTTATCTAATTCCTTTTGATATTTTTTCTTTTTTGAATCATTCAATTCTTCAACCAAAAGTTGTTTTAAATTTTTCATTATTTATTATTTCGTATTTTTATTGCTTTATAAATAATTACCCTTTTTTATATATTTCCTTCCAAGGCCAATTACGTGGTCCATTACCATCTGTACCTCGTTCATCAAAACGACAAACTTCAAATTTATACCATTCATCATCATCATTCCATGTATAACGAATACATAAACCTTTATCTTCTTTACCTTTTACATATTCAAGAATTTTTTCTAATTCATCTGGAGCAAGAACAATTATTTCTTCATCTGCAATCTTTTCAGTTATTAAGCATTCTTTTAAGTCTTTCATAATTAATGTGTTGATTTATTTTTATCATCGAAATAATCTTTCATATCCCAAATAAATTGATTAGTATCAATATTATAATGCTTCTTTTGAAGTTTTTCTATTTCAGTAAATACGTCATCAAATAATTTTTTAACATATTCATTATATTGGACATTAAGATTTTCTAATTGTGATAAATCACTTGCCATTTTACGAGCAATATCTTTTGTTATTGCTTTATCTAAATTTCCTTTAGATTCATTTATTACAGTAACTATATCTTTCATATTATTTAATTACATCTAATGAGTCATCTTCAATTTCTTTGATTATTGATTTAAGCATATCAACCAATTCTTCTTTATTCATATGATTAAGTTGTCTATCATACCATTTAATAAAACTGTTGTATGCTTGTTTATGAGAATTTAATGAAGGATTCCATTCATCAGATTCATATATTTTTGTTATTATGTCTTTCATTATTTTTTATCTAAAAATGAATTTATTTCGTCTTTATCTTTAAAAGAACTTCTTATATAGCATTCAGTATAAAGTTCTTTAATTTGTTCATCATCATTCTTTTTTACTAATTTCTTAAATTGTTCAACATTATCAGATGGAACTACATATATATACATTACTTTCATTCCATTTAATTTTTTAACAATTGACTGAGCTCTTTTTAATGAAGATGCATAAGAATAACTAAAACGATCATCTGAAGAATATGCATATTTAATACAATAAGTATTTTCTTCAACTGATTCTTTTATGAATATATTAATGTCTTTCATATTTATTTTATATTTTTTTCATTCCTATATGCCATTTTCCACAGACTTTGCAAATATATGCAGTATACTTATACATTTTATGTTTTTTTATAAATGATAAAGCTTCTTGTTCTGTTTCAAATTTTTGCTTTGGTTTCCATTCACCATTTTTTCTAGCATAATGTTCACGTTTAATTACGTGCTTATTACAATCGGATCTTGCTCCTATTTTAGACAATATACTTCATTAATATATTTGGTATTACACCTCTTTATATCTTTGTTCTATATCACCATTAGCTCTAATACGAATACGTTCTTGAGTTTTTGAATGACTGAATGTTTGTCCTCTAAATATTGTTTTAATTATTATATCTAATTTTGAACCATTTTCTTCAAGCATCCAAGCAGCCCATAAATTCATATCTTTTGGTCTAGCTCCTCCATATATTATCTTATTATTATGTTCTTTATCTGTATTTAACCAACATTGGCATTCTAATGTAAAAGAACTTTGCTTATTATTATATATGATAGGTTTTAATTTTCCATCATAATTCATTTCTATAATGTCGTCCCAAGCCCATATAAACATATTAGTTATTTCATATTGTTTAATTGGTTCTTTTCCATCTCCGCCTTTTTCAATAGGTCTATCTTTACGAGAATTTGCATGGTCACCCATCTTTAATTCATCACCATCATTAGATGTCCAAATTGTTCGATTACCATGTGATTTATTATGCTTATGTGTCTTGTCATAATATTTCTCTTCAGTAATTATATTATATGACAAGACATTATTATTATCTTCTAATATTTGTTTGAAATTATCATCTAATAAAGATAATGAACTTTCATCAAGCTTAAAAATAATTTTTCCTATTTTATTTTCAAACTTATTACGATTCATATAATTATCTAAAGATAATAAATTTTCATTTAACGAAATATAATTTAATATAGTTTTCATGTTAACACTATTTAATATATTAAAAATAACAAAATAGAATATAATTATTATAAATTTTTTATTATGAAATTTTGAATAATATATAAAAAATACTATATTATAATTGTAAATCAAATAAATAATGAATATGGGACAGAAAGAAAAATTGGCAATTGAGTACATCGAGTTGAAAAAGGAGTTTGATGGTTCTGAATTCAAGGAGAATCTTCGAGCCAATCAAATTTGGTGGCTAGTCAAGGAGTTCAAAGTTGTCGACCTTAAGGATAAAATTGAGGCTGTTAAGTCAGCTATAAAGGAGCGTGAAAAGAAATTGAAGATTGAGAGATATTATGATACTCCTGCAGGTTCTGAGAAGAAAGCTGAACTTGAATCTAAGAAGGATGCTAAGCATAATGAGTACCGTGAGTTGTTTGATAACACTGCTAATAAGATAACAGAGTTTATTAAGTCATTGCTTGGAAATGATTGGGAAGCTGTTTCAAGTATGTCAGGATATGGAGCTCATATTGAAGTTGGATTGAAAAACCGCGATCCTAAGAGAAATTATGCAATTGAGTTCGGCCACGATTTTGATATTTACTGTAATCATGATTTGTTCAAAGAGAACGAATTTTCATATGAGATTAATTATGGATCTCTTGGAAGTTTTAAGCCAACAGAGGATAATTATCGTGTTAAGTTCCTTCTGGGACTTGGACAGTTCTCTGCCGATAATGATGCTAATATTTATCTAAAGAATCTGCTTGTTGATACAATGAGTACTCTTAGAAAACTTAGTAAGGAAATTGATAATCTTACGAAAGAAATTGATAATCCAGTTCTTCCAAGTTGGGCACAGTAAGTTAAAGAAATTAATTTTTAATATGAAACACTATAAAATTGTAAAGAAAACATTTTACGGAATTGACGAACATGGTATAAAAGAGCAATCCGTATATAAAGCATATCGTAAGTGGTTTATCTTTTGGTTAAGATTGAAGACTGTTGAAATGTATCATGATGGCTCAACAATGTTGAATACTAATAATGCATCATTTAAGAACGTTGAATCAGCAGAAGATTTTATTAAGATATATCATGATCATAGATATAAAATTGGTAATTACACAATTGAAACTGTAAAGAAAATTGATTTAAAATAAATGAAAACATATTGGGATAATTATATGGAGAGTCGAATTCGTAAATTCGACCCTTCAAAGTATGAACACATTCCTCATAAATTAAAAGGGTGTGAAATGTGCACAAGAGATTGTGAATGGGCAATCTATGAAAATGAAATGATAAAAGCAATTTATTGTAAGTATTATAAATAATATAGATGCAAATAAAATATTAAAATAAACAAGTTAACATACTATATTATTTTAATAATTTATGATGTATACATGAATATAAATAGTAAAGCAATTGAACGATATGTGTTAGAATGGACTAATAAATATATTTCTAATGATTTTGAATTTAGAGAACATCAATTAGAAGCTATTGTTGATATTATTGGAAATATTGTTAGTGATGGTAATAAAAATTACATTGTAGAAGCTCCAACAGGTACTGGTAAATCATTGATTAATATCATATCTGCTGGTGTGTTATGGGAATACTTTAACATGAATTCTTATATATTAGTTTCCGATTTGTTTTTATGGGAACAATATGATAAGTTTATAAAGACTCATAAAAAGTTAGATTTTGCATCTATCAAAGGACAGACAGGAAATTATGAATGTAAAATAAATCATGAAGATATTCGTAATGCTGATTGCCGTGTAGCTGGAATATCATGGGCAGCATTATTTAATAAGCAATCTGCATGTTCTAAAGGTTATGATTGTGCAGCATCATGCCAGTATGTTAAAGCACGTCGTAAAGCAATTATGTCAAATGTATGTTTAATGACATATCAATTATTTTTATTCTCAATGAATAATCCATCATTTAATAACAATAATGGAACACCTATATTTGGGCATAGAGATATTATATTTTGTGATGAATGCCATAATATTCCAGCTATAGTACAAAATCAATATTCTCCATGTATTAAGAAAGAAGACTTTCAAAAGTTAAATGATTTATACGATTATGCTCATCATGATTTAGATACATTGTTTGGAGGGACATCAGAATTTAAGTTAGTTCAGGAATTTACTCGTGATGGTTTAAATATTGAATTAGATAAAATATGGGCACAATTTACTAAACAAGAATCAAATAAGTCTGATGATGTTAAAGCAATGGTACGTTTTCAGTATATACTTAGTCTATTTACTGATGTATGCACAGATATTGTGACATATGTTTCAAACAAGAAATTAAATAAACAAAATGTGTCTAAAGATGATATGAAGTTATTTAAGTTATGCACATGGTTTCAAAACTATGGGTGTTTTTGGAGTGACTTTAATCATGCAATATCTGAGGCTGGTGATGAATACTTATTAAAAGATATAGTTATATTAAATGTTAATGGAGACGTTCATGTATCATTCAAATGCACTAAGGAAGATTATATAGTTTACAGATATTTATTATCACAAGCAAAATATAAAGTGATGTTATCTGCTACTGTTGGTGGTAAAGAAGCATATGATGATAATATGGGATTTAAATTTACAGATGATAAAGAATCATTATTTAAGGTACTTCCATCTAATTTTGATTTTACAAAATCTCCTATTCATTTCTTGAATAAATTTAAGATGTCATTTAGAGAGAAAGATATATCATTTCAACAATTAAAGAAAGTTATTTATTCAATATGTGAAACTAAATTTGGAGATCAACGTGGCATGATACAAACTGGATCATATGCATTTGCTAAACAATTATATAATGATGCTCCATTAAATATTAAACAAAGAATGTTGTTATATAATGGCTCTCGTGAAAAAACAACATGTATAAAGATTCATGAAATATCAGATAATACTATATTAGTTGGACCAAGTCTTAATGAAGGCATCGATTTGCCTGGAGATAGATGTAGATTTATAATCATAATGAAAGTTCCTTATCCAAGTCTAGCAGATAAACTTGTTAAGGAGAAAATTAAGTTATTCCCATTATGGTATAATTCAACAACGTCAAATGAAATAATACAAGGAATTGGTAGAGGTGTTCGTTATGATGGAGATTGGTGTGTATCATATATTCTTGATGCATGTTTTTGGAAATTATATTTAGATACACAAGACCAATATTCAGAGGAATTTAAAAAACGATTAAATATTATATAATTATGATTAAAAGTAAAACAATATTTTTTATATTAGATTCATTTAGTTTATATGATTTTAAGAAATTATATAATAATTTAGAATATATATGTTGTTATTCTTATTTTGATACTGAAGAAGCTATAAATAATAAGATAGACAATATTGTAACATATGATATTGGACATTTATCGTTTGACTTAGAAACATTAGGATATAAAATATTTATTGGATATAATGGTAAGTATAAGCATTTTACCGTTGGTATGTCAACAGCAAATGGTAAAGAACTTAGATTTGGACATAATTTAAGACGTCTTTTAATTGGTGGCGCATTAGATAATGATTTGGAAATTGAAAGAAATAAATTTTATTATGATATGAATAAATCAATACCAGAATTATTAGCAGACCAATTAACAAAAGAAAAGTTTGATATACTCGGTAAAGTTGCTAATGCTACAATAGGAATGCATATTGAAGGAACTAAAGCAATGACTCCCGAAGAATCAAAGAAATGGCACGAAACACATGCTTATTATGATAAAGATGGAAATTTTATAATTTCACCAGACCCTGTTGAATATGATGGTATTAATAAAATTAAACCTAATATAAAATGATATTAATAATTAAAATAGTTTTAATAATATTACTTGTTAGAGTACTTGCTCTTACAATAGGGCATCTTACAATTGTATTTTGGGATCATGCAACAAAAATGGGTGTTGAACAAATAATGGAAAATCCAGAAGAATATGTTAGAACAGAACATATGTGTAAATTTATGTATAATATGATTTGGATAGTTATATTTATTAAACTATTACATGCAGCATTTACCGGACATATAACGTTTAATTAATTAAATAAAATATTTATGAGTAAAAGAAATTATCAAACCGTCTATGGAGTTAAAGTTTATCCTATTGAACACATTGGTAATCATGAACTGACAGAAAATGAATTAAACAATTTATTGGATAATAACAATAAAGGATTAAAATATTCACTTATTATTAGTATGTTTAAATCTGCTGGAATTAATATGAATAATCATCAGATAGTAAAAATAATAACTTCAAATAATAGATGGATGTATAATTATAGATGGGAAAAAACACAATGTGATAATTTTACTGATTTATTAATAGAAGCATATAAAAACATATATAGTTATCAAAATATGCAAGCAAAATCATTAGCACAATGGTTCATTATTAAATATGGATTTCCAGTAAAAGGAATAGTTATTGATTTTGAAAAATAATGTTAAAAAATAATATATAGCAAAACAATATAATAAATGATGCTAGATGGCTTTAGATTTTCCTCTAGCATCATTTATTTTATAATCTGAATAACTATATTGCACATGTTATATTAAACTTTTAGAGGAATGAAATAAACAAATTTTAACATTTATTTAATTTAATTAAAATAATATCTATATTTATATATTATCCACATAAATATATAATATAATAACGTGGAAATATTTGCAGGTATTGACCCATCATTGAATAGTACAGGATTATGTTTACAGTTTTATGAAAACAACAAAATGGTTAAAGATATGTTTTATATCATTAAGCCAAATAAGTTGACAAAAAAAGAACAAGCAGCTCAAGATACATTGATAAATTTTGATTATGTATTATATGATAAGATAGATTTAGATATGTATAAAGATAATAATTTGTTTTCAGAATATTGGAAAACTGTAAATATGATTTCAATTGTTAAGAAAATAAAAGAATGTATATACGATAACATTCAAGGAAGAAAATCATATAAGTTATATATAGTTCAAGAAGGAATAAGTTATGGATCTTCTGTAAGAACAAAGTCAGTATTTGACTTAGCAGGTTTGAATTATATGATAAGAAATGAATTTATTGAAAAGGAAAATATATCATTCTTTATTGCCCCACCAACTCATATAAAGAAATTTGCAACCGGAATAGGCAATTGTAAAAAAGAACTTATAATAGAATTATTTAAAATCGTTGAACCCGAATTAGCAAATAAGCTTCCGAAAGTTGATGATATAGCTGATGCATATTATATGAGTAAATTTGCAAGACATATATATTTAGAAAACAATAAAGAGGAGAACTAATGTTCTCCTCTAATATTTATTCAGGATCATATTCTATTAATTTATCAACATATCCATCAGCTACATAATTATCATAATTTGCAGGATCATTAATAGCATTAAAATATGCTCTTTTAGATCCACGTGGAACCATAAATGTTACATTTGAATTACTATTCAATTTATTTGGACTCCAACAACTTAATGAACGTTCTGCTACAGAAAAATTTGGATTATATAATGATGGTGGTATTGATGATTTAAATTTTAATGTAAAATTACCACTGCATTCATAAAATGTATAATCCATCATTTTTATTGACTCTGGTATTTCAATTACACAATTATCTTTAAATGTACAAAAATGAAATGTATATCCACCAATTTTTTCAATATTTGGTGGCAATATTAATGAATCAATTATTATATTAGTAAAACATGAATCCTCTATTTCTTTTAATTTTGTCATATTACTTAAATTAATATTATATGTTGAATACGCAGATACCGATACATTAAAATTATTATTTTCTATTTTTTCTAAATCTAATAAATCATTTAAATTGCATTTATCTATTGGAACATTTGATAATACATATTTAGGTAATATTTTAATATTCTTTGGCATGCCAAACCAACCCCATTTATCTGCAGTAACAGTGTTAAAACGATTTCGTATAATATTACTAAAAGAATTTATTTCATTATTTTCAAGTTTTGCCATATATATTTTAAATTCATTTCCTATATTTGAACTTGAAGATATATTTGTTAAATAATTTGTGAAATTATTCAATATTGAAATTTCATCATAATATCCAGAAAAAGTCACATATTGAGGACATGCAAATGCTAAAATATGTTGAGTGCCAATATCTTCAGTAGTAAATGGATAACATATACGTCCACTTACGTAAACATCTTTATAATGTAATTTATATTCACTTGATACATTTTCAAATGTTTTTTCTTGTGCAATATTATGAATATCATCTCTTGTTAATATATTACCATCTAAATATATATGTTGTCCATTCAAAGCACTAATATCAGTTTGTAATAATGTTTGATTTTCAGAAGTTACTGTAAATTTACAATAACATTCATATTTTCCAAATATTACAGAATTATTATTTCTAATTAATGCAACATTTGGATATTGATTAACAATATTAAAAAATGAATTGTTATAATTTAATAATGTATCATTTAAAAGTAAATATTTACCCATAAGTTTAATATATTATATTTTTATAATTTACCTCTATTTGTTTAAAAATAAAAAGAGGAGAACACCGGCGTTCTCCTCTTCTTTATTCAAATTATTTTATTTTATTTATCTTCTAACATTTTCAAATCTTTTGCTACTTTGTTCAATAACATCAATTTAACTGGATCATTCTTGAATTGTTCTGCTAACATTGCAATCTTCTTCTTACGAATTGTAAATTGTGCTTCTTTATTTGCTTCAAGTTGTTCTTTAATTTCTTGTGCTTGTGGATCTAATTTTTTACTATCTTCATTAATTCTTTCTTCATACATTGATTTAAGATCAACACCAGCAACTTTAACTACTGTATTAAGAGCTTCAACCATATAATCAAAGTTCTGTGATGATGAACCTGCATTAATTGAATTAAATACTGTCAAATTAACTTTATCTTTACCTTCAATAATTGCACAAGTTGCGTTAGATGATTTCAAAATCTTACAAGTGTCTACAATAGTAATATTATCCATATTTTCAAATACATCGGCAATAGCTGAAGATACTTTCATTAATTGAAGTTTTTCTGCTACTGGGAGTGCCTTTGATAATGTATCGCAATATTCACGGAATGAAATATGATTATCAAATGTTTCGTTAATATTTTGTGTAGTGAATGTTAATAAAGTCTTAGATTCATTAGTTGTTTCATCTATGCTTTCTGAAATTTCAAAATGATATATACCACGTGAACCTTTATATTCGTAATATAAATTATCACCATTACGTCCCATATTTTCAAGTAATGCATTAATATGTGCAAACTTAGGATCATTTACTGGAGCTGTTGTTGCTTCAATATTTGACTCTGTTACTACGAATGTTGTTCCAAGTGCTTTGAAATAAATTGTCTTACCGTCATTTTCAAATACACAATAACTAAATGGATTTGTTACTGTATAATTTACTGCTTGAGCTTCTGTAATTTGAGTCTTATAAACTTCTTTACATATAGCACGGAATTCTGGAATGTATTGAATGTTCTTCAATGAACCAGCTTTAATGTAACTTACAACTTGTGCTTCATCCATTTCAAGTAATTTTGATACTTGTTGTACACCAATCTTATTGATGTAATTGTAAGTAGAATTGTTTTCATTAATTCTTTCACATGCAGATGCAAGTTTCCATGATATGTTGTTTTCTTTGATAAAACTGTTTACAGATTCTAAAATATTGGTTAAACCTGTATCAAAGCCGTACTTAGAAGCTTCTGCAATAAATCCATTTACTACTGAACATGATACTGGATTAGCATAACAATATCCCTTGTATCTGTTAAGCATTTCCTTACCTGCCTCTGTGATTGCATCATTCTTATTAATAAGCTCGGCAAAGTTAAGGTTAGTCAATAATTTTTCGCTCATACTTTATATATTTGGTATTTTTATAAATTTCTTGATTAGCCATTCATTTTGGCTGAATCCTATCTCTATATATTTTATATAATAATAAATATTTTTGAAAAACATTTATATTTTCATTAACAAAAATGTAATAAATTACAATTTCCAACCCATTGCTGTTCCGATTGCTCCCATAACCAATTTAGATGTTAATAATGAACCAAATGTTCCTTTTTGATCAACACCTAATGCTTTACATATAGCAGCACCTAATTTAGGTCCAAATGAAGCTCCTAATATTGCTCCACCGATTGCTCCAAGTATACCTTCTTCAATTGGTAAGCCGTTTTCTTTTGCTTCATTAAGTTTTTGAATAATATCATCATATGATAATTCTTCAGTTATTGGTTGGTTTACTACTTCTTCAATTGATTTCATATTAGTCTTTATTTAATTTATCCCAGATTTTATCAAATGTATCTTTATCGGGAATTGGAATAAAACATCTATCAATAAATACTCCTAATATATATTGATTGTTTTTTGTGCTTTCTCCTGAATAATATTCCTTTAAGAATCCATCAAATGTACCAACATTTTTTGCTCCATCAGTATGACCTTTTTCATCACCTACTTCAATGTTCATTTGATCTAATGTTGCCCATGATATTTGTTCTCTATCAAAATCACATAAGAACATTGGCTCTTGTGAATGTTTACCAGAATTTGCATCCCATTTTTCAATACGTTTAGCAATCATTGATAATAATGAGTCATCACCATTCTTAAATATTGAAAATATTGATTCATTTTTTCCTTCGTTAATCATTTCTGTAATAGATCTCATAATTTATCTTTGTAATTATAAATAAAAATAAAATTTATTTAATATATTAATACTTTTTACGTTTAGCTCTTGATGCTTGTAATTTCATTTGTTCTTTAATCATTGCTTTAGCTTCATCATCTGAAAAATCAGGATCATCTGATGCTGTTTCAAATATCTTTGCACATATACCAAATGTTCTAATTGAAATTTCCATTTCAGCGTCAGCATTAGAAAGTTCTACAAGGTAATCATAAGCTTTAATTTTTGCGCCTGATGATAAATGTTCTGGATCAATACCTGGCATAAGCTTTTTGATTATACTTAATAAGTCTTCTGTTGTAAAATGAATATCTTGTACAAATGAACGTCCTCTTAAAGCAGTATCTAATGCACCTGCATTATAATTTGTAATAACAATAATACCACCATTAAAATAGAAACGTTTTGGTAATTCATTACCTTCATCATCCATAATCTTACCAGCAACACCATAAGAAACAAGACGTCCTTCATCATCAGCAGTTGAATCTAATGCAGCTTTAAGAATATTGATTGAATCTTCTGGAGCACCTGGTCCTACTAATCCATCAGCATCATCAATTAATACAATCTTTCCTTTTTCTTTATAATCCATCAATGATACATATAATACACGTGGAGTGCATTTACCTTTAATAGTTAATAAATTATGTCCTTCATGATAATCAGCAGCTTTTAATTGCTTCTTAACATTATAAGTCTTACCTACTCCAGGTGCACCACAAAGAATAACTGATGGGTTAATACCTTTGATAACCATCTTAACATATTTTTGCATCTTCTTAAATACTAATTCAGGATCTTCATGTTCTTCTTCAAATTGTTTTTGAACTTTCTCCATTTCAGAATCAATTTCATTAGCAATAGATACATTATGTTTAACAGCCAACTTTAAGTCTCCTAATGTTGTTGCACCACCTTTAATTGCTTTATCAATTTCTTGAATATCTGCAATTACTTGCTTCCATTTACTTATATTTTCTGGAGTCTTATTCTTATCTTTTTCATCACGTGCCTTTCTTAATTCTTCTAGTTTCTTTTTCTTAAGATCTCTAACTTCATTACTTTCATTTACAATGCCATTTGAAAGTTTCCATGTATCATTAATAACAGTATCAGGCATATTTTCATAAAGCATATATTTCAATGCTCCTACATAATATGATGATTCTTTAATATCACTTAATTTGCTGCGACCCATCTTAATAGCATCTTCTTTAGATATATTATAATTACCTGATGAAGCTACAGTCCAAATAATTGGTAAGAAATATACAATAGAACTACCTAATGTATATAAACTAAGATTTGCCTTTGCTTTACCATTAAACAATAATTCCATATCATTAAAGAAATCAATTGAATATACATCTGATGTATCTCCGCTTTGACTAAAATTAATTTGGAACATAGAACTATTTTCAGGATTCTTTTTTGAAACAATCATATATTGTTTTGAATAATATTCTGATGAACCCTGTTTAGTTTTAACATATCCAACTAATGGAACTAAACCATCTATATGTTTCTTAAGCACATTATCAATATGTTCAAATGCTTTATCTATATCTTTAGAATTAAAAGCTTCAACAATAAATTGATTTCGTGATTCTAAAAAGTTTAAAAATGATGTTTTCATAAATTATATAAAATATACTTGTATATCTGGAATTTTTATAATATTTGTTTTATTTGAATTTTCTTTATCTGTGTAATAGTTAAATCCACCGTGTAATACTGGTATTTCTAATTTTGATTTTAATGAAATATTTCCATATCCATCTAAACCTGGATAAGTTCCCTTTTCATATATTTGGTGTTTTTCTAAATATTGAACTGAATTATTAACATTAGATAATTCATATTCTGTATATGAACCATTATAATACGCATCTTCTGCATATTTAGAAATAATATCTAATTCTAATGCTTTAATGCATTCAATATTATCTATAAGTAATTTGATTAATTCAGATTTAGCAATAAATGTTGTATTGTTTGGTAAATTTAAAAAGTAATTTGCTAATTCAGTTCTTATATTTTGTATTGCAGTATCTTTATTATATATACTATCTATTTTTACATAACATATAAATGCAAATTGTCTAATAATAGGATCTTTAAATCTAAGTGTTATACCTGCAAAAGATTTTTTTGAATTCTCTAATGTATTTGTAATCATATTCTTTTGATTATTATTTAACAACATATCTGATATGTTCATATTATAATAATCTTCAATATCTTTAATATTATTCTTTACATTAGATAAACATATTACATTAATAAACATAGTATTTGGATCTGACCAACAATTCGTATAACCTATAAATGAAAAACGTTTAAAGAATAAATTAAAATTATCTTCAGATGCCAATACTAATGAACGTGAATTCGTACCAACCATGTTTCTAATAAAATCAATAGTGTCTGATTCATTACCACCAGATACACAATTTTGCATTGATAGATTAATATAATCATTTATATTTACTTGATTGCCTAATGAATCATTTCCATAATCATTAAATATAAATTCATACGCATCATTAGTTGCTATATTACCTTCAGCACCATTATGTGTTAAATAATCAATTGTAATAATATCTCCTTCTGTTAATACTTTACCATATACTCCATTTCCAAATATTATATCAAATGTATTATCATATCCAATACTTAACATATATTCATGTCCATCTTCAGTCATATCATATAAATTACCGACTTCTTGCCAAGTTTCTCCATTTACTTTAACTTCAACATATTGTCTATCAAACATATTAACTGAATCTACATGTATTGTTTCCAAATTATATCCTTTTGCTAATGAAGAAGCTCTATTAAATGTACCTTGAACAATTTTAAATTCATGTTGTATTAATGGTTTAGCAACATCAACAGTATAATAACTTGTTGGCAATACAATAGTATATACATAACCTGTATTATTATTGACTACTTTAGTTTTATTTGGAATATGTAATTTTGTTGATTTTGAATTCAATCCATTATTAATTTGTAATTTACCTATTAATGTTCCACATGCAGAAGATCCATAATATGCTTCATATCCTGAAATTTTAGCCAATGAATATACTGATTTTTTACGAATAGCTGTAAATACATTTTGTTCAGTTAATGCATCTTCAATATAAAACATTATATTCTGCATTATACCCTTCATACCATCAAATATTACACCAAATATTTGAGTATGTGTATATTCTAAACCTAAATTATTTAATGTCTTTGATAAATAACGTCTTACTGTATCATCGAATTTATCGAATGCAGTATCCATTTTTTTAAATAAATTCATTATTATCTAAATTGATATTTTCTTGTTGTTTTATTACCTTTGTTATCTTGTATATGAATTTGTATATCATATATCATTCTAATTTCACCTTTATATAAATTGACATCAATATCATAATCCATTCTAGATAAAAAATATGTTGTTGCTATTTTTTCTTGAATGTATTTTTTCAATGACTGCGTTGCTGGAGTTAACTGCCAAAGAAACTGTTCAAAATTAGTTCCAAATGATGGTTCATTAATTAACTCTGTTGTTTCAGTATTAAATAATAAATCAAGTTCTTGTAATGCACAATCAAATTCACTATTTAAAAGTATTTTATGATTTAATGCTAAATCTAACATAATTGATAATTATAGTGTTTATATTTAATAATTATACTTTTAACCAATTTCCGGATGATAAATATGTACCATCTTCATTAGTAATATCATATTTACCACTAGTTCCTTCTAATAAACTAGGATCAATATTAAATATTACAAATATGTCATTACGACCAGTTTCAACAAATTCGTTATTGCCAATGATAATTTTAAATGTTTCAACCTTTGTCATATATTCAGATAAGTTAATACCAATGTTTTGTGCTAATGTGCTTCTTATTGAAATATTTTGTAAATCTTTAACTTTATAAAATATTGGCTTTAATATTACTTTTTGATTTTTATTAACAGCAGATACACTTACATTGTTATCATGTTTATTAATAAAACAATTTATTTTGTTAATAAAATTAATGTTTTCTTCTTTTAATTCAATAACTTTCATATCATCTTCTATTGTTCCTTTTTCAGCATTAATATTTGATATCTGCATCAAACGGTATATATTTTTATCATTTATTAAATACTTAAACCATTCTTTATTTATTACAACTAAATTACTATTAATTTCTAAACCTAAAATATGATCATAAAATGCTGTTCGTATAATTAGTTTTTCAGGTTTTTGTTCCCATTTATCAAATATTCCATTTAACTTAAATGAGAAGTCGTCTAATTCATTAAAATTTACCTTTATATTTTTATCAAATATAATATGTTTGAAATTAATATCAGTTGCAATATTTATTTTAAAACCAATGAAATTACCAGGTGTACCAAAGTCTTCTTCATATTCCTTTACAATGGTTTGTTTCATTATTTCTTTCCAGACATTAAGCATTTCATCTTTATCAACATAGTTTACATTAGCAACTTCTTTAACAGTTTGTATCATATCATCACTAATTGAAGTAACATTATCAATGTCATCTATTTCTTTTTGAATTTCTTCATTTATAAATAACGAATAATTACTATCATCAACATCATTATAATATTTATATGCCTCTAATACTGGAGAAGTTGTTTCGTCATTCTTCCATAAATTATAAAAATATGATTTATTAGGATAATCAAATATTGATACTAATGAAATTATACCATCTGTAAAACCTAATCTTGACATTAAATTAAATTTATTTTCATTATGTAATGATAACGATACTTGAGATAAATCATCATCTAATATATAAATATTATTTTGATCATCAATGCCACTATATGGATATATACTTATATTAATTGGATATGATAAATAATTATTATATATTGAATTATTTGTTTTCAAATATAATTTAACAAATATTTTATCATCATCAGTTATATCATCATTATAATTAAATTCAGAATTTGCATTATACTCTTCTACTATTCTATATGGTTGTATAAGTAAATTAATTGGAACTATTTGTGTTTGACTATTATATTCATTATTAATATATTCAGAGTGTTCTATCTCATCAGCATTACTCATTATAGAATTTATAAATTTTTCATTTCTTGTTGATGCGACAATATTATAGTCTTCTTCATAATAAACATTATATGTACCATCTGAATTAATCTTAAATAAATCTTCAATATTTGGATAATATAATTCTATATACTCTGAGTATGTTTCATTATTGTTTTTAATTTCAGTAATTGAATCTGATGAATAATTACTTAATGGACGACATAAATAATGAAACTTAATATGATTAATAACATTATTTATATCCACTATTCCATTTAAGTTTAATTTAGTCATTGGATGATATAAACGAATCTTATTACATTTAATTTTTTTATTTTGTAATTTTTTTGTTTGCTTTATATTATCAATAACTAATTCTTTTAATTCATAAACATCATCACCTTTTACATTATCTATTCCACTATATAATGACTCTAATGTAAAGTTATTATTAAATCTAACATGACTATTACTGTAATTATTTACATTAGAATCAGTTATAGGAAATGCTAAAGCAGATCCAACATGATTATTATTGTTTCTTATTTCTTCAATATATTCATTAAGATGCTCTTTTTCAATTATATAAATATCAGTATCATAAATAATATTATTCATTATTGTATAATTTCTTAACATAACAAACTCTGCTAAATACTGATTATCTAATAAATCTGTATTCGCATCATAATGTTCAATTAAATATTTATAAGGCCCAATATTTATGTTATTTTTAGTCACAAATAATAATTACTTTATTTTATTAAAAATATAATTTTATTTGAAATTTGATGATAATGTACTATATTAAAATTGTAAAAATTAAATAATATATAAAAATATGGATAAGACAACATTTCTTAGTTATGAGGAAGCCCGTCAGTCTGGAGAGTTCAATATGATTATGAACGCTCGTCAAGTTCAGAAGGAATATGGAATTACTTCAGAAGACTACTGGTACATCATCAAGAATTATACTGAACTTGCAAAGAAATACCTTTAATATGCGTCCAAGAATAAATACATTCGGTAAGATAACAAGAAAAGAACTTGATGCTTATTTTTTAGAGAATCAAGTATATGGATTTACTGTAAAGATAAAAGAAAATACTTTTGTTTACAGTTATAATATAATGTTCCGTAAGACAAGAGAAGCTCCCGAAATGTTATTTGTTGAAGTATCGAAAGCATCAAAACTTGTACTTTGTGCATGGACAAACAAAGGTAAGAAATTCAATAATGTAAACGATTTAAAAAATTATACTAAAAGATGATAGGTACTATTAAAAGTGCTGAACATGTTCGGCAAGAAGTCATAGATGGAATTTACAAAAAGATTAATAATGATCTCCCAATTAATCAAGAAGTTTATAAAAGATATTTTGACTTTATAGATAGTCAAATTGAACTTTGTATTAAAAATGGGTGGATTCAATTTACACTGCCTGGAGATGGACCTTGTGGTAGACTCCCAGGAATGGTTGAGGCTTTGCTTCTTCTTAAAGGATATGGAATTGAAAAGGGAAAAAAAGAAAATGAATATCTTATTAATTTATTTAATAAAGACAATTATAAAATATGATGAACATCGAGAAAGAAAATAACATAATTCCAGAAGAAACGAAAGAATGTGCAAAACGTTGGATTGAAACAGGAAAACCATGTCGTTATCGTAATGGTTTTGGATTTAGAGGAGCTAGTAGTAGAGAACTTTCTAAAGAAGAAGCATTAAAACTATTGCCTAAGTATGATTTTGGTATGGGATTTTATGAGTTAAGTTTTGAAAAAGACACAAAAGTCGACTTAAAGCAAAGCAGTTGCAATTGTATAGTTACTTATCCATGTGATCCTATAGTTTTAATGTTTAATGAATATAGTGCAAATGATATGTATTAAAGGACAATAATTATGAGCAAAACATATAAGAAAGAATTTACAAGTTGTCTTTTACATAATGGGCATCGTAATCACCACAATACATTATTGCGAGAATTTCATAATCGTGGTTTAATGGGTGGTATATGACTTGTTAAAGATACACATAATCTTTTGAATGAAAGAGATTATAAATCAGATAGAATGAAAGGTATTAGAAAAATTGCCAATAAGAAACGTCGTTTGTATATGAAGAAATATGCAAATGAAATTATTTCAGAAGAAATTTGAATATTATATTAAAAATACTATATTATATTTGTAATTCAAACAATAAATAATATGAATAAGAATAGTCAATATGTAAAGAATTCAGTCAATAATTTGCGAGTTTATGCAAAGCTACATGGACTGAAGCTTGTATTCCGCAACACTACAACTAATGCGGGAGATTTCTGTTTCTTCATTTATAAGGCAGGCGTTTGTGGCCGTTATTTGATTGGCTATGATGGCAGTTGGAATGCTTCTCCAAATGAGAATATTAGTTTTGACCGTTGCTGGGATTCAGCACATAAGTTTATTTCTAATTATGATATTTAATTATGAGACGTACAAGCAAACTTATTAGAAACTGGAAAGTTCTTAAAGATAATCTTGATTTCAATTTGGCTTATAATCTTTTTAAGAAACAAAAGGTTGATGGAATTGATTATCCAATTATTGGACTTCGACTTGGCTCAACACAGTTTTTCCAGTCAGGATATCATAATATTGAAGATGGACGATTTGCTCCTTGGGAGGCAGCATCAAGTAGTTGGGAGATTTTAATTCCTGATGATGCAGCTGAGGAGAAGACAAATAAGCTTCGTCAGATGCTAAAGGATGACCATTTTACTGGTCTCCGATATGAAAAAATTGATAATATGTCAATTGACGATATTTGGAATGAGGTAATGAATATTCTGTATCGTCTTGATAAAGATGCAAAGTATTGTTTGCTAAAACATATTATTGAGAATAAACTTTATAAAAAACATTAATGCCTATGGATACTAATAACGATTATGACAACAATGTAATTGAAATTGTTGATGAGTCAGAGATGGAAAATATTGAAAAGTTTATTGAAAAGGAAAATCCATTTAACTTTTAATTATGATTGATTATATTAAAGATTTTTTCGGAAACGAAATTCGTATTGGAGATAAAGTAGTATGCAGCGTAGGAAGTCATGCTGGTTTATGTTTCGGTACTGTTACTCGTTTGTCAAAAAATGGAACATGTGTTGATGTAAAAGTTGATTATGCTCCATTTCAAGGATATTGGTGGCATGTAAAAGATATGCTTGGTAATATTAAAAAGAATGTAAAAGTTATAGTTAATAGAGAAGATATTGATAGATATAGAGGTGAGAATGGTATTTGGTATAAAGATACAGTATCAACAGATTTTACTTATTGTGTAAAATTTGATTATCCTGATAGAGATAAGCAATATAAAATTTTAAAAACAGAAAAATGTAATTAATTATGGGTATTTTTAATGACGATGAAATGGATCCAATTAAAATGGATGACGAAATCATGAATGAAGAACAAGATGATGGGCAGTATTTAGTTGATATAACAAAGCCAATTCAAAAACCTATGGATTTTGATACATTATGCGCACTAGTAAATCATTATGAAGAAATGGAATCTATTGTTAATGATCTTAGTGAACATGATGCACGGCTTAAAGTAGATACGAATCCTAATGACGAATCTGCAGTTATGTATAATCTTGATAGACCTTATGCAGATTTGCTAATTAAACTTATTCAAAGTAAGATGGGAGAAATTCGTAACGTTCTAAATTATAATTAAATATGAATAAAGTAAAAAATTATGTAATTATGTTTATCGTGTTTATTTGTGGTTTAATTGTTGGCGGAAACATACAATTAGCTTATGCCAATGAATCCGGTGTTACAAATACACAAAATATAATGAATACTAATGCTACAATAAATACGCAAACTATATATGTTGATGGACAACGATATATTGTTTTTACAAGTGGAAGTTCATCAATGGCTGTTATAAAAAAATAAAGGAGTAACCCATGTTACTCCTTATATTTTATATATTTTATTATTAAGCATCTTGTATTGTCCAATTTGCTGGTATACCACTATTTCCTGTTGCCCAATTTACCATATTTGTATTTTTAGTAAATGTACCTGATGCAGAAACACCGTATACCCACCCAGATGTACAAGATGAAGCACTGATATCTGTTGCTAAACATGTAATAGAATTTAATGATTCACAACCTTCAAACATTCCATAATAACATTCTTCTGCTAATATTGGTGCTAGTAATTCTGGTGCAGTTATTAATGCTGTGCATTCTTTAAACATTTCACTATAACATCTTTTACTTAATGTTGTTGCTTGTAATTCTGGAGCATTAAATAATGATGAACATCCTTCAAACATGCTTGCATAACAATAATCCGTTAATGTTGTTGCGGGTAATTCTGGAGCAGTTGTTAATGATGTACATGAAGTAAACATATCCAAATAACAACCATCAGCTAATGTTGTTGCAGGTAATTCTGGAGCAGTTGTTAATGATGTGCAATATCTAAACATACTATAATAACAATCTGGTGATAATGTAGTAGCAGGTAATTCAGGTACTGTTATTAATGATGTGCATCCCCAAAACATGCCCGCATAACAATTTTCTTCTAATGTTGTTGCAGGTAATATAAGATTTTCAGCATTTATCAAACCAGTGTCACCAATAAATAAATAAGCTAATGCATATTCATTATTTGGAGAAATTATTTCAGTTTGATTAATAAAATTATCTCCATATAATAATGACATTATATTACCTTCAACATTAAAACGTTGAGAAATAGTATTATCGTCTGTAGTACTAATTATAGGAAATAGATTACATGTTGCATTTTCACGTACATTTAAGTTATGTCCTTTAAATAATACTTTATTTCCAGCTGTCACATGAATTGCATTATTTGAATATCCATCAATATTAGCAAGATAATTAGACCATGTTACTCCATTATCAAGTGAATAACTTAAACCATCACCTTCATCATAACAATCAGTTGAAAATATAAAATTACAATCATCAATAGCAACCAATGTTAAATAATCTAATGAATAATCATGTGGTAATATTTTCTTTGCATACGTAAGACCTCAACCTGGAGTATTTAATAATTCTTTAATTAAGCTAACATTTGGAGTATTGCTTTCATCTAACGTAAAATTTTCAAATGCAGCAGTTGTTTCAAACTTTTTTAAGTGTTTCATATTTTACAAAATTCATTTATATTTTTATTGGTTTTATCCCATTTACCATGTATGGGATGTTCTCTATCATAGTAATTACAATATTGATAACAGAAATTTGGTTTTGTGTCATTAAGTTTTTCAATAAGCTCATCAAAGTTTTTAACATCATTCAAATCTATATAATCAGATTCATCTAACTTAATATCCTTATTAAAGTACTTATTAAAATATTCAATATAAGCAATATGAGGACATAAATAAATTTTACCGCCTCTATAATTATTACAAGTATTCTTATATATGCATTTAGTAAGACAATCAATTCTTTCCTCAGTTAAACGTATATGTTGATAATGCCATATTCTTGAATTTCCATAATAATTTGTTTTAATACCCGATTTACGCATTCCAATCATTATAGAACGCAAGTTCTTAATAATCTTATAGTCTGTTATTGCTATTTCTATTTTACAATCTAAACAAATGTCATAGAATTCTTGATCCATACTTTTTAATAAGATTCCATTGGTTACCATAGATATTTGAGTATTAGGAAACAATTCTCTAATCCTTTTTAAACATTCTTTGATATCAGGATGTAATAAAGGCTCACCACCTAATAATCTTAACCATCTTAATTTGTCTCCAACTTTATTTTTTAAGAGAGTCAAATCTTTTATAATGAATTCTAATTGTACAATTTTCTTGTCATCAATTAAAGAAGAATAATGGCTACATCCAGCGCAATTTAAATTACAAGAATCTACTAAATGATATTCAACACCAAAATTATTTCTGTTCATTAATACTATCTAATAATTCTTTTTTCATGTATTCCATATCAGGATTCATCTCAAAAAATGAATCATATCTTCTATGATTTTTATAAAACATACCACGAGTTTTTAGTTTCCAAACATATTCTTCCCAAGATTTAGTTATATAATGTCTAAGAAACATTTTGTCATATACTAATGTTTTTTTATCTTGTGTATAGTTTGTTTTACACCAATTAGATTTAATATTTGGTAAGCATTCACTTGAAAATGTCTTATCAGTAAATCTCCTCATATTATAAACTGTTTTTACAGATTGATGCCAAAAATGTTTATCTATATGTTGTAACTCGCAAGGTTTAGTATATGTTTCTATTATTCCTTTTTTAGTATAGTCTGGTTTATGAATTAATCCATTTGCTCTATAGACTTTCCAATTCAAACATACAGCATCATAATTATCATATTCTTTTAATACTTCATTGATATTGTTATAAGATTCATCAATTGTTATATATTCATCAGAGTCAATATAAAAACACCAATCATAATTAAATTGTTCATAAATATAACTTAATGCACTTTTAATATATTCAACTTGTCTTTTGAAAAATACATGATTTCTTCTTTTTTCTACCATCTCTATATCTATGACTTCTTTAATGTTTGATAATGTGACTTCTGGATATTTACTACATATTTCTTCATGAGAATCACTATCATAGTCTTCAAATATAAATAAATGGGTAATTCCTAAGTTGATATGATACCTAATCCATTCATCAAGGTATTCATGTTCATTCTTTATAAGTGTTAAAATGCAAGATGTCATATATGATATATATTATGTTAATTAAAAATAAAAAGATGATCTTAATAAAGATCATCTTTATATTTATTATTCAGCGTTTTGTACCGTCCATTCTGAAGGTATACCACTATCTCCAGCTACCCAATCTGTCATATCTGATGCTTTAGTAAATGTACCTGTTTGTGCAACACCATATACCCAATTACTTGTACATTCTTCTGCACTAATATTTGTTGCTAAACATGTAATTGAATTTAATGAACTACAACCATTGAACATATCGTAATAACAGTTTTCTGCCAATGTAGTTGCACATAATACAGGTGCTGTTGTTAATGATGAACAACCTTGAAACATGTGACTGTAACATCCCTTAGCTAATTCTGTTGCAGGTAGTATTAAATTTTCAGCACTAATTAATGATTCAACATAATAAAATAAGCTAGTAAATATCATATTATCACTATTATAATCAATAAGTTCAGTTTCTCCTATGAAGTTATCGCCATATAATAATGACATTATATTACCCTCAACATTAAAACGTTGTTGTGAAGTGATTTCACCACCAGCATCCACGTAAAAGGTAGGGTATACACCACATGAGTTGTCATGTGCACTAAAATTTTGGCCTTTAAATAGTATTTTATTACCTGCTGCTACATAAATGCTATTTTCATCTGATTGTACTGAAAATTCTGACCAAGTTCCCCCATTATCAGTCGAATAACTTAGTTTGCCATTATCACTATTACCGCATCTATAGCAAAAGTAGCAATCATCTATGGCAACAAGTGTGAAATAATCTAATGAATAATCGTGTATTGTTGGATCTATTGGTGCTACATAAGGTAAATAGTTAATTCCATTTGTTGCTTTAATTAAACTAATATTAGGTAAGTCTAATATTTGACGTACTGCTTCAAATGCAGCAACAGTTTCAAACTTTTTAAGTGTTTCATATTTTATATCTTTTAAATTTTTTTCTTCTTTTATAAAGTTTACCTGTCTTAATATCAATACATAATGGTTGTGGAATATCTCCTGACCCAAGTTGTGTATCTGTAGGTGCAGAAGGATTTCCCATACCAATAGTATTAGCAGGTGTTGCAAATATTTCTTCTGTAATATATTCTTTTAAATTTTTCATATTTTAAGCATGGTGTGATAAATCACCAAAGTATGTTTGAAATGCTGCTGAATATTCTTCACCATTAAGAGTAAATGATACTTCCCAATCATTTGGTGTTTCTTGTGATGTTACTTTAATATTTTCATCCCAGTTTTTATCAAAGAAATCTTTAACTTCTTGTTCTTCTTTTGGTCCAGAATCTCCAAAATTATCAAACCAACCATTATCAAGTAAACCAATTACATCACCGTCTTTAATACGTTTTTTATCACATTTACCATCAGGTAATTCATGCAAGCATGCCCATTGATAAAAATCTGCAACAGTTGCAGTATCAACATGTTTCTTGCCTTCTAAAATAAATTGTTTTAAATCTTTCATATATTATAATTATTTATTTTCCTTCAAAATACCAACGTGCTTCAGCTTGACGTCTTTTAATAAGACCAGGATATTTTTTACCTTGAACATCAGATAAATGAGACCAAGTATTTCTTATTATTGGATTATTTGGATTAGCTGCAATTATCTTACATATTTGTTTTTTTAAGAATCCAAAACCAAAATTATAACAAGCACTTGCAATAGCATCCTTTTGATTTTGATTTAATTTTACTTTATTAGCAGTAGACCACGCATCAATGTTGTTTGATGCATATTTTGCGTGTTGTAAGAATAACTGTTCAAGTTCTTTTTGTGTCCAAGTCTTTTTAATTGTGTCCATGAACTTTTGGGTTACTGGATGATACAATAAACCATAACCATAAGTTTTATGACCATCTGCATCATGCAAATCATATCCATTTAAATCTTTAGCAGTCATTGTATATCCAAATTTTTTACCTGTCTCATATTGGCAAATAAAGTTAATCATACCTGCACTTATTCCAATATTATTTCCTGTAGAAGGTGTTGTAGTTTGAGTTTGCGTTTGATTTCCTAATATAATAGCCCAAGACTTGGGTCCTATTACGCCATCAGGAGTCAAGCCTTTTGACTTTTGCCATTCTCTAACCTTTTTATCAGTAACTGGTCCAAAATTACCATCAGGATTTAAGCCTAAGTATTTCTGCAATACTTTTACATCTTCTCCTTTTGAACCTAATTTAATTGTATTCATATTCTATATATTATTTTTCTCCGTTTGCCCATTTCCATGTATCTTCTTCAGCTTGTGCATGTTTAAGTTCTTGTAATTGAGCTTTCTTTGCTTCAAGTTCTTTGATTCCTTTTTCAATACCTTTAATTTCATCTTCTAATGAAGTAATTGTAAGTGGTCTTATTTGTCTCTTACATTCTTCTTCACATTCGGTTTTATCAAATGAAAGGAAATGCCAAATACCACGTTCTCCATTAACATATTTTTTATCTTTAAAGAATTTTGGCATAGCATCAAGAACCTTAATTATATCTTCATAATCAAGTTTAACTGCAAAACCTTTGAAATGATACCATTTTTCTACGCCCGCTGCTTTTAATGCATCCCAGAATAAATCATGTGACTTAAAATCAATTACACCACAAATCACATATTTTTTATCTCCTTCTTTATCAATAGACATACAATAATCAACCATTCTATCTTTACGAGTTGCATCAGTCCATTTTTCACGTACTCCCCATAAAGCATGAATTCTATCGCCTTTATCCATTTTAAGAAGTTGTTTCTTAAGATCTTCTAAATTTGAAGAATTAAATTCTGATGATTCATTAATATATTGTTGTAACTGTTTCATTATTTCTTTTCTTTATTTTTCTTTTCTTCCTCTTCTGCAGCTTTCTTATCTGCTTCTTCTTTGAAACTATAAGCAAGATCATCTTCAAGAATATGTTTCTTTGCAGGATTAATTTGATAAGCTAAACGAGACATTACATCTCTATTAATTAATACCTTTTGTTTCTTATTACGATTATCTACTAATGCAAATTCAACATCAAGTAATTTACGAGAACCTACTTGTATGCAAGGTATGATAACTGTTGTACGAGGTTCTGTTACTTGTCCAACAATTGCACGAGATTCACCAGCTTTCTTAAATTGATATTTCTTACCTTCTATAGTTGCAATAACTAAGTTTCCTTTATAATCAAGACTATCACAACCTATTGTTGATGCCTTTGCACCATTACCTGTATCAAATTTTGCTTCAAATTCAAATTCATCATCATTATCCATTGTGAATTTAACATTTTCAAGATATCCTATAGCTTTTGGTGCAAGTACTAATTCATTAATATCATTTATTTCATTAAGTAATATTTCCATAAAGTTATCATTTATAACTTCAGAAATACCATCTGTACCTGGAGATGCATTATATTCAAGAACAACATTATCTCCAATTTCAGGATTTGAACCTTTTACAAGTGGCATAATATCAACAGCACACCATGGCATACCAGATATCTTTGCAACTTTAAGTGCTATTTCTTCTTGTTCTGGAGTCAATTCTACTTTTTCTGCTGTTGCACCTAATGATACATTTGAACGGAAGTCACCACCAATTTTCTTACGTTTCATTTGAGCAAGAATTTTTTGATGAGTACGCATTGTTAATACATGAACACGAATATCTCCACCATCTGCTTCTTCTTTCTTTTGCACTAATAATTCACGTTCTTCATCAACAGCAAATACCATTTGTAACATTGAAAGAATTGTTTTACCATTTTGCATAGTAACACCTGTACCACCATGTCCATCAAGAATCTTTACAACATATTCTTTCTTTTTATCTTCATCTTCATTTTTACCAAGGTCAGGATATATTGTTTTTAATTTCTTCTTAAGAGATTCTTCACCTTTTAATATATCATTCTTTGATATTAATGTAAATCTTGGTTGTGGAATTTCATATCTTTCCATTAATACAGCTGACTGATATTTATTTGATGCTTTCTTTGCAGATTGTATTGGATTAAGTACAAAGAATCCCCAATCTTGGAGTTCTTTAATTAATTCCATACATTCTTCAGAATCTTGTGCTCCTAAACGAGTTATGACAATTGTATCAACATTTGATTGTTCATCAACTTTATATTTGTTTTCATTGTCATGCCATTCAATTTGATCATCAGTTGCTTTATAATCAACTTCTTCTGCAACAAATGGGAATATTTCAACACCTTTACCTTTCACTGCTTGCTCAAGATTCTTTAATGTCTTATTAGTTTTTGAATCTCTATCATTAGTAAATATAAGAATGTTTTTAAAGAAAAACTTGCCTGATTCATTTTTAGCTTCATGAATAACAGTTTCATCATCTTTAATTAATTCCTCATGAGTAGTTGTTTGTTGACTGATTTTTTCTTCAGCTATTTGCTTTTCTTTACGACGTTGTTGCACTTTTTCAAATACTTTAGCAACAGTCAATGGATCTTGATAGTTTATATATTCTTTAGAATTTTTCATAAAATTTAACTATTTTAGTATATATTGTACAATTAAAAATAATTAATTTTACTATATTGATAAGGTAGTATATAAAAATATGCATAATATTCATTAATGAAATTAGTAATAATAGAAGGTACTGATAATACAGGTAAAGATACTTTAATATCTAAATTATTAGAGAAATTCCCAACTGCAACATTAATACATTGTGGTAAACCATTTTCCAAAAAATATTCATCTAAAGAACAAGATGAATTATTTAAGATATATGCAAAAAATATTATTGAAGGAAAATATGATAATACACATATAATTATAATGAATCGTTCTCATATAGGAGAATATGTTTATGGTGTATTATATAGACATAGAGATGCTGATGAGGTGGAACATATGATAATTGATATAAATAACATTTTATATAGTCGTAAAGATTTAACAATAAAATATATTCAATTATTATGTTCATCAGAAGAATTATTACATAATAATGAAGATGGTAAATCATTATCAAATGGAAACATAGATAATATAAATCAAGAAGTTTTAATGTTTCATAATATATTTGATAATACGAATATTTTAGATTATGATAAAAAACTTATATTTGTTAATGATGGAGATAAGTTTAAAACAAGAGAACATATATTTAATGAAGTAATAAAATTTATAAATAATTAATATGATTAATACAGAGAATATAAAAAATGAATTTATTCAAAAATATGCTCAACATGAATTTCGTATTATCGGAAATAAAGTACAACAAGCAAAAACAATAGAATTACAAAATGTGCAATTTGAGGTTGATAAACCTTGGATTATTCGTGAACCTAATTATGAATATTTTAATAAAGAATTTGAATGGTATAAATCACAAAGCTTAAATGTTAATGATATACCAGGAGGTGCTCCAAAAATGTGGAAAGCATGTGCAACTTCTAAAGGATTTATTAATTCTAATTATGGTTGGATGATTTGGTCAAAAGAAAATGGTTCACAATTTGATAATTGCTTTATGAAATTATTAAATGATCCACATACACGAGAGGCATGTATGATATATAATCGTCCAAGTATGCAAGAGGAATATTGTAAAGATGGTATGCATGATTTTTGTTGTACATATGCTGTTCAGTGTTTCTTAAATGAAGATAAAGACAATACTTTGCATTTGAAATATATTGTTTATATGCGTTCAAATGATGCAGTGTTTGGATTTGATAATGATGCATTATGGCATCAAAATGTACAGTTAATGCTAGCAGAAAAATTAGCAAATGAAAATGCATTAAATACAAAGATAATTTGCGATAATATTATTTGGAATGCAGGATCATTACATATATATGAAAGACATTTTAAGTTTCTTGATGAAATGATTCAAAATCATGAAGGATAAATTATGAAAACATTACATATTATAATGCCTATGGCTGGTGAAGGTAGCCGCTTCAAAGAAGCAGGTTATACTGTTCCTAAGCCATTAATTAATTTCGAAGGAAAAGAATTATATCGTAGATCATTATCAAGTCTTAATATTTATGATTATAATGTTGATGATTGGCTTAAAGTAAAATATACATTTATTGTTAGAAAAGAATTCATTGATGATTATAACATTGATAAAGAGATTAAACAATATTATCCAGAAGCAAATATTATAGCAGTTGAAAAAACAACAAGAGGTGCATTAGAAACTGTTATGCTTGCCGAAAAATATATGGAGGATGATGATTGTATTATATCAATGGACTGTGATATACAATTTGCAAGTACAGGATATATTGAAAAACTTTATCATAAGCTTCGTTTAGCTTCTTGTCGAATACCAATGGTGTTAACATTTTATTCTAAGAATCCAATTTATAGTTTTGCAAAGGTTATTGGAAATACTGGAATGTATGTTGCAGAGAAAGATCCAATATCAAATTATGCAATAGGTGGGTGTTATTATTTAGGTGAAGCTAAATATTTAAAACAAGCAGCAAAACAATATATAGCAGATTTTGAATCATGCAAAATACAAACAAAGGAATTGTATTTATCATTAGTTATAAACTATATTATAAATATACTTGATACTGTTATTGATGTATATGATATGAATTTACATTGTGATCATTATTGGTCATTTGGAACTCCATACGATTTAGAGAATTATAATTACGATAGAAATATATGGGACAACTAAAAGCAATTATAACAGATTTTGATGGGACGTTAGTTAATACGTTTATATCTAATTTTTATGCTTATAAAAAAGCTTGTGAACAATATGGATATATATTGACAAGAGAACAATATAAAGAATGGTACGGATTACGATATGATGATTTATGTAAAAAGATAGGAATATCTAATGAACATAAGCCACTTATTAAAGAAATAAAGAAAAACATATATCCTTCTTATTTTGACTATCTTATATTAAATGAATGGGTAATGCGATTTATTATGGGTGCTAAAGCTCAAGGATTAAAAACTTGTATAGCATCAACAGCATCTAGAGAAAATCTTTATAATGTATTACGTCATTTTAATATTGAACGTTATTTTGATATTATAATTACTGGAGAAAATGTTACACATGGAAAACCAAGTCCAGAAGTTTATAATATGGCATTAGCACAATTAGAATGTGAACCTGATGAAGCATTAGTATTTGAAGATTCTAGTGTTGGTTGTGAAGCAGCTGAAAATGCAGAAATTAATTATATAAAAGTAAAAAATAATATATGAATATACTAATAACTGGAGCGGCTGGATTTATTGGATCACAGCTTGCATATAAATTTATTAAAGAAGGACATAAGTTAATATTAGTTGATAATATGTCTTATGGGCATGAAGATAATCTTAAGTTTGATGATGTTGACTTAAATGAAGTATTATTCAAATATGATATTAGAGATAGAGAAAAAATGGAAGAAATTTTTAATATCTTTGATGATCATTTCGATTATGTTTATAACATAGCAGGTATTGCCCCACTTCCAGATTGTCAGTCAAATCCATGTGAAGCTATTGATGTTAATGTTAATGGTTTTGTAAATATACTTGAACTTAGTAGAATATATGGAGTTAAGACTGTTATTCAAGCATCAACAAATGCAATGTATGAGAACTGTACAGCATTTCCAACATTTGAATATGACTTCCCATTACCTACATTAATTTATCCAAATACAAAATATTGTGCTGAAAGATTTGCACAGTCATATTGTGATACTTATGGAATGAATGTATGCTGTGTTCGATTTGCAAATGTATATGGGCCACATGTTGATTGTCTTCGTAAGCAACCACCATTTGTAGGTTATCTTATTCGTGAACTTTATTATGATAGAACTCCAGTATTCCATTCAGATGGTAAACAAGCACGAGATTATATATATGTTGATGACTTAACTGATTTGCTTGAAAAGGTTCAAGACTGTAAAGGATTTGATGCAGTTAATTGTTCTTCAAATAAATCATATTCAGTTCGTCAAATTTATGATGTTGCACAAACAATAATGAAGAAATTTATTCATGCTGAATATGTTGATTCTTCAAATTATTGGAAGAAATATCCACAGCTTTATGAAGGTGCATATTCAATTAAACCTGAAGTATTGGATCATGAAGTAAACAAATTTTCATTATGTGACAATACACATGGTCTTGCAAGATATAATTGGCAGCCTAAAGTTGATATTGAAGAAGGAATGAGAAATATGATTGAATACACAGTTAAGTTATTTCAAAAATTAGATGAAGGTAGCAAATAAGCTACCTTTATTTTTTCTAAAAAAATTTCATATATTATTTAATTTTTTAATTAAAGTACTATATTATATTTGTAATCAAACAAATAAATAATATATGATGTATTATAATTCAATTGCTCAGGAACTTAGAATCAATGATTCTGTTGTTTATGACGAGTTAAATGTTGAGACTGAAAGTGGTTTATATACTCCATCTGTAAAGATTAAGAGAAATTACAGAATTGGAAAAATTATTGGTTTTAAGGAACTTAAGAAATATACTAAGGCTATTGTTGAGTTTAATTATTATAATGATAAGGAGACAATTGAAGTTAATGTCAAACATTTAATTAAGCTTTAATATGAAAAGATCTGGAAAGTCAATTGTAATGCATTCAGGAATTTGGGCAAGTGATTTTGCTGCTCGTAATTCAAAAGGTAAGAAGACTGCTTGGACAAAGTCAACAGCAAAAGTTGCTACTCGTAGTTTTCGTCATGATAATAGTTGGAAGAACGACATTTAATTTAATAAATATGCTACAATATACTTCTAAAGACACTGAAAAGATGATTGATGTTTTTGCATCAATTGCTGACAAAAAGGATAATCCTGAGGAATTGCATAAAGAGATGCTCAAGATTGTTGATTATCCAGTTTCAGTTCTCCAGGAATTTTTGAACTGTATGACTGCTCTTAACAATAAGAATCAGGAGTTTCTTAAAGAAAATTATATGGGAGTTATTGGTTACATTACATTACGTTTGAATTTAACAAATATTTAATTATGAAAGGTATTTATTATATTGAAAATCATATTGATGAGATCCACTCTAGTATAAGTGGTTATTTTGCAACAGAGGATGAAGCTCGTGAAGGACTTAAGTTTTGTGCTGATTGGTTCCGCCCTAATGGTACAGGTCGAATTTATTTTCAGGAGTTTGGTCTACATGGTAAGACAACACTAATTTATGAATCTCGATAATTTTTCTAATATTGTTTGAATTTTATTTTAAATATTCTATATTATATTTGTAATCAATTAAATAATAAAATATGAAAAAGTTATTTGTTTTTCTGTTTGGCCTATTCGTTTTTACATCTTGTTTTAATGATGGCACTAAGGAAGTTACTGAATATAATGGAGGAATTGGTGGCAGAATTTATGGAAAGAAATTTATGTTTGAAGACCATCGTTATATAGAATTTAAAGATAATGGATTATATGGTCACGGTTATGTTCATGATCCCAAATGTCCAACATGTAATCCTGAAGAAAACTTAGTAGATTCACTTTCAAATAATATGTAAATGAAAAATAATAAAAATAAGCCACCGCCCTTTTAATTGAAATAATCTTGATGATAATTTAATTAATATAATAAAAGCAAAATAAAAAACTAAAGAAAGGTATAGTAACACCTAGTGGAAAGTTTTCCGATACGGTTTAAATCCACACTAAACAAGTCCACGACTATGGCACGAGATCGACCGAATTAAAATTATTTATTTTTTTATAACATTAAATGAACAAACAATTATTTGGGTACTAAAAATTTCCAATACATACTATTAGCGCAAGTAATTACCAGACATCTGAGTTCTACGTTTGAAATGATCTGCACTAAAAGTAAAACGTTAAAATATAATGAAGAAGTTGATAGGTGCAAACAATGTCAACAGTATTTATATAAGTAACTCTAATCTGCATGGAGAAATGGTCGCTACCAAGATTACTTTGAGGAAATTAGCCCAAATAAAAAAGGCAGCCAATTGGCTGCCTTAATTGTTATATTATAAAAATTAATAAGTAATTGGATCACTTTCATAAGGAACTGCTTTATAAGCTTCAACTACTGGTTCAACAGGATTTATAGCATCTCCTAATACAGTATTAACATATAAATTATTAGCACTACCAGTATCTAATCTGATTGCTGCACCAAGTGAGCCTATAATTGCAACACCTTTAAGTTCTGTATCAGTTGTACCGAACATACCTTTTGAGTGTTTACCATTTCTTCCATAAACATCAGCAAAACCAGTTAACTTCATTTCAGGATCTTCTCCAGTTGCAACACCACGTCCTACAGTATGATTAACAACATTTCCTTTAGCAACAAATATACCATCAAATGTTGAATATTCAGGATCTGTAGTATCTGTTATATAACTATCAATAACTGATGAATTGATAACTGCATCTGGTCCAATAACAATTGCATTACCTTTAACACCACGTTGTCCACAATTTGTTACAACGAATGCACCTTTAGAATCAATGAATCTTGTTTCTCCACCATCAACACCATCACCAATATTTGATGTTACATAAAGAACAGAACCACCTTTTACTTCTATAGTTGCGTTGTTTTCTGATTTAATTGCATCATGATCATATAAGCCTTCTAAATCATTTTCAGTTGTATCTTTATTGATTACTGCATTAATTGTATCTTTAACAGCAGTAATCTTAACTCTACCAGCATCAGGAAGGTTAGCAATAGAAGGAGCATGACCATCTGTAACAATTACAGCACCATTAAGATATATATCTAACTTGTTATCATATCCACCATTAAGTTTACCTTTCTTAGAAAATTTTGGTTCAGTTATTGTAATTGCATCAGTAGAACGAACAATAGGACGTGTAATTTTTCCCGTTACTTCAACTACATTATATTCACCATTAATTATGTATGCTTGAGGAGCATCAAATAATACTTCTGGTTTAGCATCCCATATCCATGTAAGATATCCAGCTGGAGTTGCGCTTTCAACCTTATTTTCATTTTCGTCAGCATTATAGAACCAACCTGAATTAATAGTTGTTTCTATTGCGAAATTAATTTGTACTCCATTGGTTCCAGCTGCATAATCTTCTTTTGTTGGGTATGCAGTAACAGTACCTTCATCATACATTTCTTCAATTGGATGCATATTTGTTCCTGAAACACCAGCAACTGCATAATAACCATCTTTCTTAGAATCAAAATTATCTTCAGCCACATTAACAAATGTAAATGATCCACCAAGAACAATGATCTTACCTTTCTCAGTTGTTCCAAATGCATCTTTTGCAGCTTGTACATAGAATACACCATCAAGAATGTTAACATTCTTACCATGAACACCATCATGAACAGTATCAAAATAAATGTGAGGACCTGCAACATTCATTGTTTCACCTCTTAAACCATGACCAATGTTATTGTAAACTGCAAGATAACCAACACCTTGAACTGTTAAGTCTTTCCAAGAATCAATTGATGCATAAGTTTCATCGCCTTCTACAGTTGTTTCTTTATTACATACAACAAAGTTTTGAGAATCTTTTGCAAGAGTTACATATAAACCTTGATAACCTTTATTGTTTGAATCTGGACAGTTATATAAGATACCGTAAGCTTCATCAGAAATGATTGATGCACCATTCAATATAATAGTAGTCCATTCATCTGGTTTAACTGATAATGCATCAATAATAATTTGACCTTCATGTATACCTTTTAATTCATATGTTCCGCCAGCAGCAAGAGTAATTACTTTTTCTGTGTAAGCAACACCATTAATTGTAAATATTTTTGTTTCATCAGCCTTTTCATAGAAAAATCCATTAAGCTCTTTAACTAATGAAACATTTGGTTTTACAAAATCTTCAGAAAGCTTAAATGCATTATATAACGCCTCTGTATCAAATCCTGCAAAATACTTTTTTATCATATTCTTTACTTAATATATTTATAATTTATTTGCTATTTTATATAAAAATAATACTTTAGTCATCATGAATTTTTGTTTAATAATGACTATATTTATTTTATAAAAATATGTTAAGGATATCATGAACATTGATATAAAAGGGCATTCTGGATGTAATATTGATATTATTGAAAAAGATAATAAATTATATGTTAAAAAATCTACAGTTGATCCTAATTATTTTAAACGATTAGTGAAACAAGGTATTAAACAGGAAAATGATACATGTTTAACTGATTTAATTACAAATCCATTTATCACAGAAATTAAAACAAATGATGATAGTGATGAATGTTATATTTTAATGGATTATATATATGCAAATAATTTTATCGATTATTTTGAAAAAGCATCACCACAAGATATAGATAATTTTATAGATAGTTTTATTACATATATTCATAATGAAATTGATAAATGCGAAAATAAGAAAATATCTAAAAATGTATTTATAGATAAATTTAATTCGGTCGCAAAAAATTGTGAAAAGAATGATTTACTCAAAGATAATATGAGAGTTAAATCAATTCTTAAGGATTGTGAAGATGCTTTTAATAAATTACCTAATGAATTGGAAATGCCTATAGGTATTTGTCATGGTGATTTAACATTTTCTAATATTTTATTTACATCAAATAAGATTTATTTTATTGATTATTTAGATTCGTTTATAGAAACTCCAATACAAGATATTGTTAAATTAAGACAAGATACAAAGTATTTTTGGAGTACAATGATGTATACTAAAAAATATGATATAGTTCGTTTGAATATCATATTTAAATATATTGATGATAAAATATCTGAACATTTTAGTAATTTTGAATATTACTATAGAAATTATGATAGACTTCAACTAATGAACATACTTCGTATTTTGCCTTATGTGAAGGAAGAAAAGATTCGTGATTTTGTTTTATACATATTATCATCTTTACCAAAATATTAAAAATATTATAGTTTAATATGAAAAAAGAATATACATTAATTGTTCCAATGGTAAGTGTTAAAACAAGTGCTGGTGAAGTTCCATTGGAGTTTAAATATGATAACAATACAGGTCAAATAAATTGTATTAAAGCATTGGAAGGATTAGATTTAACAATGTTTACAAAAATATATTTTGTTTTATTATATGAACATGAATTAAAATATCATGTTGCTGAAAAAATAACTGTTGCTCGTAAATATAATAAAGCATTATTAAATACAGAAATAATTTTTAAGTTTTTAGATATACCTACAATATCTCAAGCAGAAACAATATATAATACAATCAAAGAATATAATATTGAAGGACCAATATTTATTAAAGATGCAGATAATACATGTACGTGTGTTGGACCTATAACTGGAAATACTGTGTTAGTATATCCTTTGGAGAATACACCTATTGTAGATCCACAACATAAATCATATGTAACTGTTGATGATCAAAATTTTGTTGTTAATATTATAGAAAAACGAGTTGTTAGTAATTTATTTAATTGCGGTGGCTATAGTTTTTCTAATGCAAATGATTTTACAACTGCTTATGAAAATTTAATTAGTTATGAACAACCAAAAGTTCATATGTATATTTCACATATTATATATTGGTTGATACTTAATAAGAAATTGAAGTTCAGACCAATTGAAGCAATATCATATGATGATTTTGAATTAAATAATTAAAATAATAATGAATATAGAAGAAATATTAAAAACACAAACAGCATTATGTATTCCAACATATAATAATAGATATAAAGAATTATTAAATTATGTTAACGAATTAACTAAGATAACTAATGTATTTATTATATTATCAACTGACGATCCAAAAATTGATGAATATAAAGAATATGATTGGAATGATAAAGTAGAAATATTATATAGTACTGCAAAAACCATTGGGGAGAAAAGATGGTTTTTAATGCGAATGATGCATGAATTAGATTATAAATATGTTATTCAAATGGATGATGACATTAGAACATATGCATCAGAAATAAATGAAAATACGAAACGAACAACATCAGAATCATATGCAAAGATAAAAATTAGTTTAGAGAAATTAATAAATAAATTAATTGAAACTGCCGAGAAATATGATGCAATATTTACATCACCATCATTTCCATTTAGCTTAGGTTTTTCTCATCCAGGAGCATTAGCTATAAATAAATCATTAAATTTTGGACAATGTACAATGATTAATGTTCAAAAGATGTATGATAATAATATTGTTTATGATAAAAGGGATAATATTCATGAAGATATTGATTTAGTTATTCAAATGTTGCAACATGGATTAACTTGTGTAACGTTAAAAGATATGGCGTTTGAAGTTATAGGTTCTTCGTCAATGTTTGAAAATTCAACCGTATGTGGAACTAATAAATTAGATCTTGCTCGTATTAATTTATATCTTAAATATAGAGATGGTATTTCATTACGAATAGGCAAACGTGGAGAATTAAGATTAACATGTAAATTAGATAAATATTGGAATACATTTGAAATTCCAATTAAGAATGATCTATATCATAATAAAATGTATGAACTTTGCCAAAAGTACGATGTTGAAGGAATAAAGGAATTAATTAGAAATAAAAACAATAAATAAGTAGTTAAAATTATGAACGAAAGAAAAAACATTTTAATTGGTAAAATTGGAAAATCTGTTAAGATGAAGAATATACATATTGAGACCGGTGGTGGTGCTGACTTGGTATTATATTCAACAATGGCTCGAATGAATCCTGAATATCATTTTTATTTTATTGGAACAAATGAACTTCATAAGATATCTGAAGCTGAATATGAAAAGTTGTTTCCAAACAAAAATGTACATTCAGCATGGTCACCAAAGCATAAAGGTGATTTGAGCTTAATGATAAAATATTTTGAAGATAACAATATTAAACCAGATTTTAGTCTTGTTTTTGTTGGTATGTGTTCAAATATTAATATCAAAGGATTTTTAAAGAAGCCAGATGGAAGTGATTATAGTCCACTTATGTGTTTCCAAAATTATGCAGCCCCAATACTTTATGTACTTAATAAGGTAGGTTGTCCTGTTTATACATTAGCTGAGGATGCAAGATATATAACAGTTAATGCTCGTGATTTCTATAATCGTGAACGTATTATATTCTCTCAAATTAATGGTGAATTTGAAACAGGTTGTAATCATATTGTTTCTGAAACAGATTTTACACGTGTTGTAACTAAACATAAGGCAGTATATTCGCATCTTGAGAAAGTATTCTTAATGGGTCTTGATGAACATTGGAAAGATAACATTGATTTTGAAGCTAAAAAGAATTCATCAGTTGAACCATTTATTGTATTATCAAATGGATGTGGTACAGCAAAGATTAATTGCGCTGGTAATAATAGTTCTCGTCTTCCTGCATATAAGAAGTATATTATTGATAACTTCAAAGGAACAAAGTATGAGAATACAAAGATTTATGGAAGTGTATGGGATAAGGAAATTTATGATGAATATCCACAGATTCAAAATAAGTTAATGCTTGATTTAGGTAAGGAAGTATCTGAAGCAAAGTATACATTGGTTTATTCACAAGTACCTGGCTTTGTTACTTGTAAACCATGGGAGATGATTACAATTGGCTTGCTTCCATTCTTACATCCTGATTATGATTGCTATCATTTGTTAGATCTTCCAGAATATCTTTATCTTAAAGATGAAAAAGATTTATTGAATAAGATTAATGAACTTGAAAATGATTTTGATAAATATAAGTCATTAATGCAAGAATGTTTTGATTTGATTAAACCTGAATATCTTGATGGTTCATTAATAGTAAATGGAATATTTGGAGATATTGCAAAAGATCTTGGTTTTACATATGAACCAAAACCAGGTGTTAAATCAATATTTAATAGATTTAGTAAAGAATTTATACAATAATAAAATAAGGTAGCCAATTGGCTACCTTTTATTTTTCATTTAATGCTTCAACATCAATAATCATTACATAAATATCTTCATCGATTACAACTGATTCCCATGGCTCAAGTTTTAATACTTTTGATAAAGATGAATCTTTTTTAATTTCATCAACTGTCATATATTCAATTGTACCATCGTAATTATTTGGAGATATTTTTACAACGTCACACCATTTAGGTAATGTTGATATTGAATCATCTTTACGTTCTAATAATAATTCTTTAAGTTGTTTCATATGTTAAATATTTATTTTTTTCTTTTTTACCAATAACCATTTCAATTATTTGTTTTAATGAATATAAATAATTTTTTGTTTGTTGAGGTTCAATATCGTTATCAATAAAATTACAAAATTCCATTAAATTTGCTTCTATTTGTGTTCCTTTAATAAATTTTTGAAGATTATCAATATTTACTTTATCACCTTCCTGTTTACACTTAACTATTAACTCAATAAATTCTTGAGCTTGTCGTTCGTTTCGTTCAAACCATTTATCGAGTAACCAAAACAAATTATCATCTAATTCTTCAATTATAAATTGTGAAAGTGATTTCATTATATTTTATAAATTAATATTTCTTTATTATCTTGTGAAGGGTTAAATCCAATTCTTTGTAAATTAGCTTTCATTTTAGGATGAATTGGTTTAACTGCTAATCCTTCATAATCTCCAATCTGTGGAACTTGCTTGATAAAATCATTTAATATTGCTTTATTTAAATCTTTTGAATTTTGGACTATTAAAGATGATTCTATTCCATATAATGATAAATAGTTTTCTATATATGAAACATTTTTATCATATACACACAATCCTATACAAAAAATTGTATCATTATCTTGATACCAATAAGGATAACATTCACCATTTATATCTTTATCTGATATATATTGTTTATGATTTTTTATCATTTGATTGATAACTGTAAAACCTATCTTATTATTACCAATCATTAATTTAACAGTATTATCATTAAAGAAATCATTATATAAAAATGGTTCTTCTGGTTTATTAAGTTTTTCAACATCTACAGTTAATGGTTGAAGTTTATTTGATTTTATTAATTTTTGTTGTCCATCAAATACCTGTTTTAACCATTTTTGAACATCATTTTTTAATGCTTCGAATAAATATGTTGTTAAATGTTTCATATTATGTTAAATCTTGTATAAAATCTTGTAGTTCTTGTAGATGTTCTTGCTCATCTGCTAAAATTTGTTTTAACTTTGAATTAGATGCAGGATCAACGCCATCAGTAACTTTAACTAATTCCTCATAAGTTTCAATTGCGCCTTCTTCATTTGTAATATTAATCATAAGAGATTCTTTAATGTTAATATTACCATTTTTCCAAATAGGCGCAATATATTTATGCTTAGCAGTTTCCCATGTATTTGGAGACATTGTAATATCTTCAATAGTGCCACCAAGTTGATTAATTCTTTCCATTAACCAATATGCATGATCTTCTAATTCATCTTTGGCAGTATCTTCATAGAATTTTTCAACATCTTTTCTATCAGTACCTTTAAGCCATTCTTTAACTATCATGTAACCATACCATGCGTTAAGTTCTTCTTTTAATGCATTCTTCATAAGATCAATTACTATAGATGCACTTTCATTAATATATGATTCTAAATTTTTCATAATATATTACTATATTAAATTTATTAAAAATAATCTATTAATATGACATATAAAAATATTCGTAAAGAATTAAAACGTATTGAGCCATATTTTGTTGAAACAGCTAAAGAAGTCTATGATAAATTAGATTTTTCAAATAAACAATATCTTGGTCATATTGAAAATATTTTATATGAAAATAATGAAGGTGTCAATGAATATTATATTATGCGTTTGTTTGATAAATTAAAAGAAAAATTATATCCACAAATGACATATAAATTTGAATATGATAAACATTGGTTAGATGCTTCAGAATATTTAGATATAAAATATCTTGTTATTAATTGGAATGACGTTGAAATTTATAGAGTCCCAGAAGATGATATTATAGCAGAAAAACATTCAATCAAAGATATAGCACGTATAATACTTTATATATTATGCTGTGTTCAGCAAAGGTGCGCAATAAAAAATATAGTAAAATATCATTCTTTTGATAAATATTAAATATTATTTGAATTTTTTATATTTAGTTCTATATTAATAATGTAAATAAACAAATAATATGAGAAAGTATTTTGATTATTGGAAAATTAAAAAAGATAAGTTGACTTTTACTGAAGCAATTAAATTATATAATGAGTATAGTTCTGGTCAACATAAATTTATGGATGTTGCTCTTTATCATTCGTGGGATGGCAAATTGGATTTACACCATGGTCGATTAATTGGACCTTATGATAAAGTTATTGAGCAACAACAGTTTACAATAGCTGAATTTGAAGCGACTGATTGGATGTTGCTTGAAATTGATGAAGAGCTTGAGAAAAAATTACATACAGCATATAATTATGTTGTTGATATATTTAACGATGATGAATATGAAAAATTTCAACTTCGTGATAGGGATATCGATGAATTATTTGATGTTTTAGTTAAAGAAGCAATGTCTACTGATGATAAGATAAAAGTTATAGAGTTTTTAAATGAGCAGGGGATAATTAAACGTCATACTAACGAAGAAGATTAATGAATACGAATTTGAGAATTATCAAAGGTCATTGTGATCTTGAATTAATCATTGGAAACTTTTATAAAATTCAATACGGTATTCATCAAGGTATTTATAAATATCTTGGGCAGGAAACCAGAGGATTTTGGAAAGATGCTTCTGTATTTGAAAATATTGTTAATCATAATAAATTCTGTTATTATGGGTTGAATTCTCCTTATGAATTTACTTCAATAGTACATTCAATTAAAGAATCAGAAGTTGATGAATATATAAAATGGTTTAAACATAGATATCCAGAAGATTATGTATAAAGAAGGAATTTGCACATCTGCATATTTTATTGAAATGTGGAGATGGTTTACCGAAAAAATGGTAAAATGGACAAATGAACATGAAAACAAAAAGAATGGTGATGGTTGGATCCAAATGCTTAAAGATTCTCATGTTTATTGTAGAGAAGAAGATGAAAATGGTAAACCAACAGGTAAATGGTTTAGAATTACTGGGTTTGAAGACCATGGGACATCCGTAACATTGATTATTAAAAAACCAAACGGTAAAATTGAAGTATAACTATGAAATTTGGAAATGTAGCACTTTATTGTAAGGGTTGGTATCAGCATCGTAGTAATAAAATTAACACAATGTGGATGGATATGCTTCATTGTATTAATGCTGATGGTTGGTCACTTTGGTCAAAAGATGATGTTGTTGATTGGTGTCTTCATCGTATGGATAACATGAGAGAAGATAAGAATTTTCCTTATAAGAATCAACTTGATTTGACTTATTTCTGGAAGGAAGTAAATGATATTGTAAGACGTAATGAATGGTATTATCATGAAGAATTAGATATGAAAGATGCTATTATTCTTCATTATAGGAATATTATTTCAAATCTAGAATCAAAGTATTTTGATGAACTTCTTGTAAAACCAAACCCAAATGTTTTGCCTTTACATTATGGTGGAGCATATTATAATGATGGAAAATATCGTCCTAATCATGAACCAGATTTTGAATTTGCTGATATGCACTGTGATGTAATTGAGAAAATTAATAATATGTTTCCTACACATGAAGAGCAAAATATTGAAGACGACGAGTTTGAACGTCAGGAAGCTTGGATTCGTGGTAAGAGATGGCAAGATGTTATAGTGCTTGTTGGTAGTGATAGTTTTCTTGATTGCGAAGAAGTAGAAATTCCTGGAGATTTATTAAATAATTCAAATAATAAACATTATAATGATAATGATTTCCTTGATTTAAATATTTATGAGCATACAATTAATTTTGATAATAGTAAGAATTATGTATGCCGAGTAAAGAAAGAAATTGAACATTGGAGTTGGGGAGATGATATAACATATAAATTGATGTCAGTGTTAAAAGAGAAATGATATATAATAAAAAAGAATTAAAAATATATTGTTCAAAATGCAATTCAACAAATATATATATTAAATCAGGATTAATGACTGATTTGTATGTATGCCGCGATTGTGGACATGAATCAAGAAATTTAACGTATATATAAATGATAATAGCACTAGATTCATATTATAAATATGATATTTGTAATACCTCATTAGTTTTATTTAATTCTGTTGAGGATGATACACCTATTTATACAGATACTATATATACAAATGTAACATCTGAATATATTCCTGGACAATTTTATAAAAGAGAATTACCTGGAATTATTCAAATACTTAATAAGTTTAAAAATGAACATAATGATTGGTGGAACGATGTCGCATTAATTATATTAGATAGCTTTATAATGTTAAAAGCTGAAGGAAAAATTTGGGAAGGCTTAGGACAGCATTTGAAAAATGATTATCTTAAAGATGATAATAAATTTATAATAGGTGTTGCTAAAACAAACTTTGGTGAATGTAATGAAATATCTGAAATAGTTTATAGAGGAGAATCAAAAACTCCATTATATGTGCAATCAATAAATAGTAATTATGTTGCTGCATTAATTATAAAACAAATGCATGGAAAATATAGAATTCCAACAATGCTTAAATTGGTGGATTCATTATCTCGGAAATTTTAATATATATTAACATATTATGAAAAAGAACTATGATTTTTTAAACAATCTTTCTAAGGATAATATAATTCAATTTTTTATACAAACAGATCAAAAAATAGATGTTTTACTAAAACAATTAGAAAATAAAGATGCTGAATGTAATAAAAAAATTGACGATATAAAAAATCGAAATGAAAAACAAAAATATCGAGAATGGAAGCAACATATAGATACTCATTTTTTGGATAGATATTTAAAAGAATGGTTAAATGAACATAATGTAAAATTTTAATATAATAAATTATGAAAGACAATAAAAAGAAAGACAACGAGGGTTTTGGTTTGTATTTGAATCATGAAGGTATTAACGCCGGAATTGGACTCGGTAATGGTGTGTTTGTTAATAGTGATGGTATTCATTTTGGTGGTTTAAAATTTTAATAATAAATGAAAAAGATTTTTATTATATTTGCATGTTGTTTTTTAATGTGTGCATGTGATAGTTCATTGTCAACGAAAGATAATAATGATATACCTGCACAAGAATGGTTTGATACACAAATTCGTCATTCAATAATAACTGATAGCATGGGTCATACATTGATTCTTCATGAATTTGGTAGTCGTAATAATGTTTATGGATCTTATTCATTTTGTATAGAGCATACTCCAGAATGTAAAAAGTGTTGTGAAATATATGATTAAAGATTATTTTAACTGTGGACATTTGATTGAGTGTTTTTGCATTACACCATCAATCAATTTTAATTGGATGCACAAGACAAATACAACACCAATGTCTTGGGAATTGAATTTTTCTTGGTTCTTTTGGTATTTTACGATTGGCAATGTTAAAATTAACTTAAAGAAAGCAGGTTATTAGTATGGGAGATTATACAGATAAAAGTTACGAAAATCGAATTAAAGATATCAAGGATAATCTTTATGCTGGTGGAGGATCAATACAAGGAAATATATTGCTTGATATTATGATGAGTCCATTTAGCGGAAAAGAATTTGGGCAATCAGATATTAATGTTAATGATGTTATTGATATTATATCACGACAAATTTTGGAATTAAAACGAGTTATTCGTGACGGTGGTATTGTACCAATTAAAATGTTTGAAAATAATTTTAAACATATGCATCGTCAACATGATGCAATTGCTGTTCTTGACACTGATTTGAAATTTTGTGTTAAACATTATGGAGAAAAAGATTGGAATAATATTCTTTATGTATTTCCATATATGAATTGTATGACAGCATTTGATGTAAGTTTTAAAAATGAAAATATCCATCAATCATAAATTTAATTATGACAATAGACGAATTATTTAATATGCCTATTCTTGAAATGAAAGAATGGCTTAAAGAGAATTATAGAGATCCAAAAGGAGAATATAAAGGTGATTATTGGTTCACTGATATTAAAGAGTGTTTTGGAGTTGAATTTCCGGAAGGTTGTGGATGGCGTATAGTGCCATGTATGTCAACATATAAAAATAAGGATAAAACTGCTCTTGACAAGATTAAGAAAGATCATTATGATACTCTTAATGTTGCAGTTACAAAAGTATCTAAATATGGAGAATGTTTGACTTATATGCTAAGCGGTAATTTTACATATACAGATACCAAAAAGAAATATGCAAATGGTAAAAAGGTATTAGGATTTGACTATTATATAGACAGACAATATTCATTTAATTTAACTAATATTTCTGCAAACGATGGGCACGGAAATAGTGCTATTGCTTCTCATATTTATATTGGTGGTCCAGATATTGTCAATAATTCTGAAATTGGTGTATATTATCGTTTAGGTAAAAGTAACGATTATAGTAATTCATGGATTGATGAATATCCATTTATTGATGTTAATGATTCAATTGAATATAAAAGCACTCCTATTCTAAGAAGTGTTGATAAGAATAAACACACATTAAATGAATATGCAAACAAGATTGAGGAATATGCTAAAAAGGTACAAGAAATTGGATTGAAAGCATATAATGATAATAAATCAATTATTGAAAATACAGATTTCAGAACTAAATGTAAAACTGTACATTTGAAACCAAAAGAGATTTTTGATTTGTGGCTTGTACTTTATATAGAAAATCAAACAGTTACTTTTGATGATGTCATTGGTATGTGTCGTCTTTCAGAAAGTAAAGAAAACATTATCATTGAATATGTTGATAAGTGTAAGTGTAAACATATTGAAAAAAATTGGAATAATGTATGGACTTTAACTGATAGTGTTTATTATAATTGTTATCATTTAGCTTTACTTTACGGAAAACATTCATTTACATCAACATCAGGATTTACTGGGTATCTTAAAGATTTAGAGAAAACTCGTACAATGTATTTGTCATTAGATGGATATAAAGATACTGTTAAAAATGCTAAATCTGATTATAAAGATAGTTATAAATTGATGGCACAAGATTTTGAAAACAAAATACTTGATATTTATAATGAAATTTATGGTAGACTTGAAGCAGTAAAGAATGAATATCTTGAAAAGTCAAAAGAAATTTATAAAGAGCTTCATGATAAATATCCTGGTGTAAACGATATTGATGTTGGTATTTATGAAGATGATACTGATATTGTAAATATTATTCATAAAGCATTTGAAAAGACTGCACCTAAACTTATGAAGAATATTGATTCTAAATATAAGGGTGCAAGTGATAAAAAGATTGAAACCAAGACTAAAGAAGCTGAAGACGATACTAAATTCTTAAATCTTTGTAAGAAAATGTTTGATGCATCTCCAAAATTGGATAAAATTATTTATTATTCAGTTAATAAATCATATGATGCTCCTTATGAAATATATGAATCAGATGTTGAATGCGGAAGAATTGGAGATGATGCAATTTATGATTATGAAGAGAAATACGGAGAAGGATCATTTGATGAATGGGCTAATGAATTTGAAAGATTAATACCAGCAGGTCCATCTGATTATCGTTCAATTGGTTCTGACTTATATCCGGGTTGTGAATACAACATGTTTGTAAATAGAAAACTTGAATATGATGAAGACGAAGAATATATTGGATAAAATACATATTATTTTATATTATTAAATTATGTAAGAAATTTTAATTATATTTGAATTTTTTAATTAAGATACTATATTATAATTGTAATTAAATTAAATAATATATGAAGAATAATTTTTCAAACGAGCAGACACTTTCAGTTTTTAGCGCACTTGGTACTAAGTTTTTTGTACGAGTTAACCGAGCAGGTAACATTGATGTAGTTAATCCTAGTCGTACTAATGATGAGGAGCATTTCGTACTTTATCTGACTCCCAATAAGCGATATATGTGGCGCAGATGGTTCGATAAGTATTATTGCCACCCGCTTAATATGGTAAAGCGTAAACGAATTGGAGAGATCCATTATGGAACATGGAATGGACAAAAGTTTTCATATTATAACCGTGCATGGGATATAAAGAATTGCGAGTTTGATACTGTTGATGAAGCAATTACATACTTTAAGAATTATGCCACAAAATATCATAATGTAAAATTCTAATGTATGAGTAAGCAAGATAACATTAATAAGATTATATCATATATTCAGAAACATCATATTAATGGCATTAGATTTGATAGTGGCAATGGAATTGATTATTTCCATTGCCATCATGCAGATGTTATTCGTGGTAATATAATTGGTTGTGATTGTGTAAACAATAAAATTAGATTTTTTGTTGACATGATTGAATATAGATATGATGGCCAATGTAAACCAGATAAAAAAGTAAATGTTGGTATTGTTGGTGTTTCTGCTTCTAAGGTTAGCAAGGATGAGGTAATTGAAGTTTGTAAATTGCTTAAATTAATTTAATATGAAATATATTGCTGAACTTTTTAATTGCAACGAAGATCTGTTTTATACAATTTATGATTATCTTCGTTTTGAGAAACCCGAGAAGTGGAATTTCATCAAAACATTAGATGATTTTAGTTTTGTTGATGTTCCTGAGATGAAAGATCTTGCAACAGATGCTTGCAACTGGCTCGAGACTTTTGTTCCTTCAATTAACGGATACGATGTAGATTCAATTGCAAAGAATACTTTATATTATATGACTCTTTCATATATGAATAGTCATGTTGAATATTACGGAACTCCTACTTATAGTTGTCGTGATGCTGAAGGTCGTAAGAAAGTATCAATTAAGACAATTGAATGGCTTCGTGATTGTATTAATAAAATAGGTTAATATGGCTTACATACTTAGTGACTCAGAACTTGAACGTATTTGTGAACGTTCAGAACAGACATGTAATTGTGATTGTTATCATTGTGAAGCTTATTGGGCAAATTATAGATATCATAACGATTAATATGAAGCAATACGAATTAAGAGATCTTGAAACTGGTAAGGAATATATTGTTGCTTATCGTAACAAATACAAATGGATTCCTTGTGTTGTAAAGGTTGTTAAAGAATATACTGTAAAGTTTATTCGTCCAGAAAATCAGACACATTCTCCAATTGAGTTTGATGTGGAATATACAATTACAAACTTTTGGCACGAGCATCGTGGAATTGACTTGTTTGGAAATAAGTTTAGAATGTTGAATACATTTGAAACATTTGGATTGTGTCAAGCATGGTGTGAATTTGAAAATAGTATAAACGATTATATTGAAAACAATGGAACGGAATTTTAAGAATTATATAAGAGTAAAAATTTTTAATAGTAATTGGCATTGTGAAGAAATCGAAGATTATGAAGTTACATTTGATAAATATAAAAGAATTAATGTAATGGGTCATGCCTCATATAATCGTTGGTTTGAATATAAGGGGCGTTCAATTTCTCAATTAAAGAAAAAGCTTGACGAAATTACAGTAAAACCAAAAGGAGAATATGTTACATCTCTTGATTGGAATTATAGAGATTGCTTTCTTGAAGTAATTGATATACATATACCAGATAATCCTAAAGAGAATGAAATTTTTGATAAGTTTCCAGATTTATATCTTGGCTGTTGCGATGAGGCAATTATTTTTTTATTGCCTGAGTTAAAGAAGATTGTAACTAAAAATATTATAAAAGAACCCAATGCAGTTATTCAATTTACGGAAAGAATACATTTGGAATTTCCAAAATGGAGTTTTTTTGATATTGAAGGAGAATATGGATATAACAAAACAGGTAAGCCACGTTGTAAATTAAAGCATTTTAGTTATAATCCAGGCGGAAGATTTTGGTTTAATGAAAGACATAACTTTACAAAACTCCAGAATCTGATTAAGGAATATGTTGAAAGTTAAAATATAATTTTCTATATATATTATATTATGTGGGAAAGATTTTATGATTTTTTAAACCATTTAAATCGTATGATTGAAAATTATCCATCAATTGCTCATTTTACAATTGAAATGGATCAAGATCTTTATGATTTTACAAGAGAAATTGGTTTTATGCCAGAAGATGGTATATTTAGATTTAAAGACACTTCATTTACTTTAGGATAAACCTATTATTATATAAAATAAGAAAATAAAAATGGAATTTATAAAAAAGAAATGGCAAATTATTGTAATAGTACTTTTAGTATTATTTGGTATGAATAAATGTGCATCATCATGTACTAATTCAAATTTATATGAGGAATCTCAAAAGCAACATACAGAATATGTTCATAAGTCAGATTCAATCGTTAAAGTATATGATGACTCTGTAAAAACTCTTAATAGTCGTATTCAGGTTCTTGAAGCAACAATAAATGGTAATCAAGAAATGATTAATAGACTTGCTGCGGCTAATGAGCAAATTTCTAATGCTAAGAAGAATATTAATGTTAATGTAAAACAAAAGTAATATATGGCAAAACAAACATCAATTGAGCAATATGGAGTAGTTATTGAAAATTTATCAAATTCAATGTTTAGAGTTGAATTGGATAATGGTATACCTATTTTATGTCATATTTCTGGAAAAATTAGAACAAATAATATTCGTATTCTTACGGGAGATAAAGTAAAGGTTGAAATGAGCCCATATGACTTGACAAAAGGTAGAATTGTTTTAAGACTTAAGTAATATGAGTTTAGTTTCTGGCTTAAATAAGGAGGATATGACTTGTTGGTGTCCTGCTTGTGGAGAAATTGTTGATGTTGAAGAAGATGACTTTGAAGGTAATTATGTATTTGAATATAAAGAATATGATGTAATTTGCCCTCATTGTCATCAAATGTTTTATGTATCTGAAGGTTATAATTAATGAGTACACTTGAATCAAAGAAAAAAGGCGCGGAATATTTCAATTCATTAGATGATAAAACTCAACAGTTAATAATTAATGTTATGCATAGCACTATAGATATGTGTAATTTATTTAATGCTGAAGATAATCATCCAATAATGTTTTATGAAGGCGCTGCATGGTGGGCATTTCGTATGGAAATGCTAGGTCATATGTTAAATGATGAATTTTATAATGTAAGAACAAATCAATGGGAGCCGTATGAAGATAAAACTTCTTAAACAAATTCGACAGCAAGTTGCTGATAAATATCAGGTTACACATGCTAAAGAAAATGATGGTTCATATAAATGGAGAATACAATGCGGCCCTCAAACATATTTAGCATATTGTGAATGGGATGAAAGAGAAAAGGCAGATGAATATATGATTTATTTATGGCAAAAAGAAGCTGCACAATATTTATGGAATCATCGTAACGAAAGGAATAATAAACGTAAACATTATATTTGGTAATTATGGGAGAAATACAGGATCCTCATTATACTCAAGCTATATTTGATTTTTATAGCAAGATTGGAATGTATTATAATTATAAACAACATAAATTTGTAAAAAATGAAAGTTACAATTGATACAAAAACTGGTGAAGCTAAAATTAATGGTAAGTTAATTAAAGATGCATCTGATTATAATAAACAGCTTGCTCGTACTGCAATGAATAATGCAATATGCGATAATTATCCGCTTTCAGATTATGAAGAAGATTGCATGTGGATGTCTTATCGTTATTGTGTAGGACGTCATACAATTGCAGCAAGTATGCATGCTCCAGCTATTTGGAAACATTGTAGAGGAAGAATGTCTAATGAACGTGCTTTATTTACTGCATTTGATATTAATAGAGAAATTGAGTCTTCAATGGTATTTATCAAGCCTTACTTCCATTTCCCATTAACATCTCTTAATCGTATTTATACATCTGCAATTGATATTTTTTGTCAATTCTTGGAAGATTACAAAATTGAAGATATTGCTGATTTGATTAAGTATAGAGATGTGCATGTTAAATTATCAGATAATGATCGTGGTTATACATTTGAAACAGTAATGTGGGAAGAATGGCTTCGCCCACAAGTATTAGATATTGTTTCAAAGTATTACGGTAATGATGCAATGTCTGAAGACTTTGCTTGGAAGTATTTTGAAAACTGGGCATCTGGTGAAAAAATGAATCAAGAGGAAATGATTAAGGAATTCGAAAGAATTACAAGAGATATGCCAACAGAGGAAAGATATTATATGCATGATATTGAAGATCTGTTTGTGTGGAATGATCTTGTACATTGTTTTGATTACGAACATCATCATAAATCAATTCTTACGGACGGTTCTGAAGTCGAATGGTTTTGGTCATGGACAAACAAAACAGTTCAAAAGGAAGATGGATATTATTATAGAATATTTGGATATAAGAAAATTAGAGTTCCTGTAAATGAATGGAATGGTAATTGTTCTCCATATATTCCAGATGAATCAATTAAAGAAAATTTATATTAATATGAATTATAGTGTTGATGATGCATTAAATGCAAAAGTTTATATGATGGAATATAAATTTTTGGATGAAACCCATAAACTTAATGTAGGATTTATTGGGAGATTTTTTGAAAAATTATTTGGTACATCAATTTATGCTGATATAGAAGAATATCTTCAAAATAAATATATGTTATCATATTATAAAGCAACAGAAGTACTATATTATACTAATAATGATAAATATATTTATAAACCAGTTTAATGAAAGATGATATATTAGGAGCAATGGGAGCGCCAGGACCACAAATTGATCCAACGGCATATCCTCAAATTACATGTGATAAATGTGGACATAATACTTTTAGAAGAGAAATTATAATGTATAATATTCCAGGTGTTGCACTTGGTGCAGGTTCTGGAGATATTCCTTATCCTATTCCTGTATATGTTTGTGCAAAATGTGGTACAATTATTAAAGCAGTAAGAGAAGAAATTGAAGAAGCAGCTAAAAAGGCTGCTGAAAACAAAGAAGCAACAAAAGGTACATCGTTAATACTTTAATATGGCACATATAGTAAATAATGTAGTTAAATGTTATAGATGTAGTTCATTTATACAATATAATGATTCAGATATAATTGAAGCTGAACAATCATACGGAGTTGCATCATATGCTGGAGAAACATATAAAGCAAAATTAATTACATGTCCAAAATGTGGAAACAAACTTGAAATTTAAATTATGGAAATAAAATTATATAATAGAGATGGTGCTGATTTAAGATTAGTATCTGATGATGAATTACTTTGGAGATTTAAAGTTGATAAAGAACACTTATATGTATTAGAGTATATAAGAGTTGGATATATGGAAGATAATAAAACAATCGACATGATTGATCCATCAGGAGGTCCATATTTATCAATTGGCACAAAATTAAATGAAAAATATATTATAGATGCATTTGTAGATATTGATAATGAATTAATGATACATACAAATAGTATTTAATAATTATTTTTAGAATAAATAGCTTAATAATTTATGAAGTTTACAAAAAAGAATATTTATATTGGTCTTTTTTCTATTCTTTATTTAATTGTTGCATTTAGTTCATTTTTTCATGCATGTGCGTTCTTTGGATTAGCTAATAATACATGGATGTCAATTATATTGGCATTTGCATTTGAGGTTGGTCAAGCAGCAGTATTGTTTAGTTTGTTAACATCTGCTAAAGATAGATCAAGAGTAATGCCATGGGTATTGATGTGTATGTTTACATTAGTACAGGTTATTGGTAATGTATATAGTTCATATAAATATATTGTATCAAATTCAGTAGAAAATTTACGATACTTTAAGGAACCTATATTTGTTTGGACTAGTTTACCTGATGATCAAGCTAATGTTATAATTGTATATCTTGTTGGAGCTATATTACCTATTGCTGCGTTGCTCTTAACATCTATGATTACTAATTATTTGACTGACCAAGAAGAAGAAAAACTAAAAGCATTAGAAAAAGAACCAACACTTATGAATTCTGAAGGTGATTCATTGCTTAATCAAAACTCTATTCTTAATATGGAAGTTCAAGGATTAACAGAATCTAATCAAAAGAAGGATAAAGAAATTGAAAATCTTAAACAACAATTAGAAGAATTTAAGAATCCAAAAATACAGCAAATACCTTCAACAGAAATTCATGAACCAATTCCATTTTCAGAACCGGAAGGTTTGAAACAAATGAAAGAAGAAAACAATGATAAGAAAGAAGAAGATTCACAACAAGGAATGTCCAGCACAGATGTGGGATTCACCCCAACAGAAGAATTACAGAAGTCTGATGGACAAGAATCAAATGGAGGAGAATCTGAACCCGGAATGGATGATACAATATCGGAAGGAACGGGAGTTGAAGAAACAACAAAGGAAGAATTGGTTGAAGAACCTATGGATGAAGATATTCAAAAAAGAGAATCACATTTCATAAACTTATAAATAACAAAAAGGAAGATTTATTCTTCCTTTTGTTGTTTTAATCTATTTATAATATCATATAATTCATCAGGTGTTTTACAAACATATATCCCACCTTTTAATGGGCGTACTATATCTTTATTTTCAATTATAAGAAAATCATCAGCATAAATACCTGAATACACTTTTCCTTTAACTACTTTTTTCGCAACAAATTGGTTATTTGCATTAAAATAATGTCCATAAATAGGAATATATTTTGTGTATTCTTTTACTAATTCATGATCTTTATTTTCTAAACCTGTTCGTTTATATACTTTTTTATTTTTTTGATAAATTGTATATATGTTATTAAACGAATCAAAGTTATCCATATTATATAATAAATCAGTATTCATATAATTATTTATGATTTAATTAAAAATAAATCTATATGTATTTCTATATATATTATATAATGTTTTTATTTTAAATAAACAAACCCTTTAATTAAATATGGAATTAGATAAAATTATTAAAATGATGAACCCAGATGCAAATATTAAAGCTTTTGATTTAAACACTGAAGAAGGTTTAGAAGGATTTAATAATACATTAGATGAATTAGAAAATACTAATTTATCATTTTTGAAAGCATTTGGTATTGATGGTGATGAACTTATTAAAAATTTAAGAAATATTGGAAACAATATATATAAAGCTAAACAAGAACAAAAGAAGCAAAACGAAAAGAAAGAACCTAAAATAGCAAAAAATGTAGTAGATCATACTATTGAAAATAATAAAATAGTTCGTCCATCTGAAAAGTTATCAGTACCACAAAAATTGCAATTACATAAAATTGTTCAAGAATATGTTGATACTATGATTAAACCACATAATAATGGTTATTTATCAAATAATCAAATTAATGATGCATATGCAGGCTTATATGAGTTTGCTGCTTGGATAATGAATCGATAAACTTAAATACATAAAATTATATTTATGGGAACAGATGCTTAATGTAGATGGTCTTAAAGATCAAATAAAACAAAGTATACAAGATATTGTTATTCCGGCAATAAAAGAAATTGAATTAGAACGTCAACCACAAAAATCTGAAGCTGGAGAAAAAATGGCTGAGCAAATAGCCAAAGCATTTGATGATATGGTAAGTGAACCATTAGCAGATAATATTGCAAATGCTATCGATTATTATATAAAAAACATGGCTATAACTGGAACAATTATAACAGTAGGTTCTCCAACAACACAAACCGCTGTTATAACATCAATGCCAACTCCAGTGGTAAATGGTAAAATACCAAATACTTTAGGAATATCATAATTAAAGGCAGTACATATGTACTGCCTATTTTATTTAATATTTATTAACAGTTTTCTATTTTATATAATAAAATAAAGTATATATACATTTATGGAAAACATTGAACAATTACAACAGGATAATGCGAAATTACAAGAACGATTAAATAATGCTGCAAAATTTTTTAGAGAACAAAAAGCACAAATAGAAACGTTAACTCAAGAGAAAGATAATTTTAATAAGCAGTTAAATGAATATGAATTAAAGCTCCAAGCTATTGAAAAGGAAAATCAAGAATTAAAAGAAAATTATAAATCTAATGATATTGCTAAAGGAGAAGCTGAAATTAACTTAGAATCAATTCAAAAAGAATACACAAATAAATTTAATGAGCAAGAAGCAGAAATTAAAAAATTAACTGCACTTGGTATTGATTATGTTAATCAAATTAATTCATTAAAGAGTAATATTGAATCAAAAGATTTATTTACTAAAGAATTACAACAAACTTATAATGAAGTATTTGCAGAGTTAGAACAATTTAAGAAAAAATATCAAGCTCGTAAAGAAAAAGAAGCTGAATTATTAAAGCAAATAGAAGATAATGAACTTGATTATAATAAGATTAAAAAAGAACATGATGCTTTAACTGCAACTTATAATAAGTTAAATGAAGAATATTCTGAAGTTTATAAAAATTATAATTCTTTACAAGAACAACAACTTAAAGCAAATGAAAAAGTTAATGCATTGAATACATTGTGTATTCAAATGAAAGATGATAATGCAGAATTAAAACAAAAGTGCGAAGAATATGAAAAATCATTTGAATCATTAAAGTCAGTTCAACAAACAAATGAAGGACTTGCAAATGAATTAAAGAAAGCTGTTGAATCTAATAAAGAACTTCAAGATAAGTATGATAATCTTTCAAATATATGTAATGACTTTGAAAATCAAAAGTTAGCAGCTGATGCAGATTATCAAACATTATTAGAAAAGTTTAATAAGTTGCAAGAGAATTATTCAATTCTCGAAAATGAAAAGGATATATATTCTCATTCAGATGATGTATTAGCAGATATTATTAAAACATTAGAAGATAATGGATTAATTAACAAAACTAATATTACACCACAAAGAGGTATTAAAGAAGATGGAAAAATGCATCGTATAGGTAGCAATATGGTTACTGGTGAAAACGTTGGCGTATGAAAATTGTAAAGCTTAATGATAATATAAGAATAAATATTGAATTTATATATTCATTAGAAAGAGAAGATAATCAATTTGAAATTGATCTTTGGTATAATGAATATAATAAATATATACAAACATTTGCTGAAGATCCACCATTATTAGCTATAGATGATGAACAAGTGTTTCAGCCAAAATATGGGGAAGAAAATGATCCACATTTATTAGAATTATATAAAGATGCATTAAATGAGCATATATTATCAATAGTAGGAGATAAACCAAAGTATAAAGAAAAATTCATTGTAATATTAAATACTGGTTTAAAAATTAATGTATCTAAAAACATATATAATTTATTAGAACAATATCTAGATAAATTTTTATTAGAGGGGGATGAATAAGCCCTCTCTATTTTTTTGAATTATATTTATATTTTACTATATTTATTTTGTAATCAAACAATATTTATATGACTGCAAAAGAATTTAAAAATGTTTTTATTTATATGATTAATCGTTGGAACATTGATGAGTGTGCCATCGTATTTAATGAATCTTATTATAATAAAGACACTTGGCAATTTTCACTTGGTGAACATATTTGGAATAAGTGGACAAATACTCATAATGTTTATACTAATCCAATTATGCATTTTATGCTAGATGATATTGACACAAATTGTTTACAGAAACTTATTAATAGATCAAAGGAAATTTATGGGTAAAACATTTATGAATAATTGGAGTACTGCATACGATTTAGCTAAACAATATTTTAAGAATAAGTTTGACAAGGGTGGAGAAGATTATATTGAGCATCCTTATAGAGTATCGTCTACAATATGCGATAAATTAACATCTGATGAAAATAATACAACAGATGAACGTGAACTGTATAAGAAGGCTGAAATTGTTGCATTGCTGCATGATATTATTGAAGATACTGATTGCACATTAGATATTCTTCATGAACATGGTTTCGATGAAGATATAATTAATGCAGTTGATGCAATTTCTCGTAAAGAAGATGAAAAATATTATGCAACATTTATTAAGCGCGTTAGTGAAAACCAAATAGCAACAATTGTTAAGATTTATGATTTGGAAGATAACATGGATGTTAAACGTTTGCCTAAATTTGACGCATATGAACAAAAACGATTAAGAAAATATTTTTATAGTTGGAAATTTCTTAAAGGTGAAATTGAATGGGATGATTATAGAAAACGTATATATGAATATAAATAAATGTTATTTACTAATATATTATTTTTAATAAAATATTTGTAAATGAATGAAACGCTTTATATTTATATGTATATTTTTATTTATGTCATTGGTTAGTTTTTCACAAATTAACTTCACTCATAAATATCACTTAAATGGAAATGACTCAATTGTAAAAATAGAAAATATACCATCATCAATATTATTAGAAGATAGTGAAATAACAATCAATGAACTTGGTAATGAGAAAACATATTATATTATTAACGAAAATATAAATAAAAATGAATTAATTATAAGTAAAACAGTAATTGGTAATTTAGATACATTAAAGACTCGTGAAATAAAATACATTGGAGTTGTTGAAAATAATTATGATAATTTTATTGATGAATTTATTGATAAATGCATAAATGTTACAAATACATCTCCATCTACAATTACTATAGATGAATTATTTAGAAAGTTTAAAAAGATACAAAATATGTATTATAACAATATCATACAAGTAAATATGATAGTTATTACATATAAAGATGATTCACCAGATTTCGATAAAGTATTAATAAAGATCACAAACGGTTATAAAGTATTATATGAATAACATTATTAAAACAATTAAAAATTTTATTGAACGTATTGAAGCAGTAAAGAAACTTGTAAATGCTGATGAGTATTTTTTAGGAGTATCAAATTTACATGATCAACTTGATAATGTAATATGTTATGATTATTTCCATAATACTAATCGTAATTTGTTTTATACATTTATACATGATAAAATTGAAAATGAATTACGAGCAATCACTGGTAAATTTATTTGTATAAGAAACTTTAAATTTAATAATATTGAAATAAAGATTGGAGATATCGTTTGGTTTGAACGTGGATCACTTACAAAGATTGAAAATAAGCCAAATGAATTATTTAAAACACCAATTCCAATAAGTGAAATATTTTCCCATTTTCATATTATAGAAAATAAATAATAAATAAGGTAGCAAAATGGTTTGCTACCTTTTGAATTTTTAAACAGAAAAAACTATATATTATATAAAATTTAGATAATATGGTTGCGGAGATATATACATCAGATTGGTTTGGTCGTACAAATGTAAAGTACACATATAATGTAAATCATCACGGCATTGTTAATTTCAATGATGATTTATATTCTTCATTTCTTTATAATGAAGACAAAGCTGAACGTATTTGTAATGATGAAAAGTTGCTTCGTAATGAAATTCTTGATATGGTACATGCACTCAATTTAAACGGGGTGTCAATTAAATTATCTAAAACATGTGAAACTGCATGTACTAATGGTAAGTATATTGAAATAGGCATTGGTGATGATTATGTCAATATTGATAATTGCTATGATAAGTTAGATCGAATTATTGGTATGACTATTCATGAATGCTGTCATTGTTTATATACTGATTTTACATATCTTAAACGTGTTATTGGTTTATATCCTGAAGTTGTTCATCATATTCATAATGTTATTGAAGATGAAATGATTGAGCATAAATTATGTATTGAATATCCAGGATATGAAAACTTTCTTTCCAAGCTTAAATATAATATATTTGAAAAAAATAGTAATGATGATTTAGATAAGGAAGACACAGATCCAGCAAAGATTTTAAGAATTCTGTTTTATGTAATTCGTTATCCAAAATATCTTGAAAAGATTGATGAATCATTATTAAATAAATATGCAGATACATTTGTAAAGATTAAAGATATTTTAAAAACATATAATTGTTTTAGCGATACAAATAATGAATGTACTAAGTCATCAACAGCAGCAGCTATTAAGATTTATGAATTAATTTATAATGAATGTCTGAATAATCAAGACAATAATTCAGGTAACAATGATTCAGTCAATAATTCTAATGATGATAATTCTTCAAATAATTCATCAAATAATTCAAATAAAAGTTCTGAAAATGGAAATGAATCTGATAATAAAGATAATTCATCAACAGGAAACGATATTGATAATGAATTGAATAATGCAAAAATTGTTGAAATTCTTAATAAAATTTTAGAAGAAATATCATCTGAATCTGAACAGGTGAATGAACAAGAATTAAATATATATCATCAGTCTATTGAAGATTCACATGATACTTATAAAAGATTTGAATGGAAAAAAATTGGAGATTCAGTAAATGTCAATCCAAATGTTCATGAATGGACTGAAGATAATCCTCGTATTTATAATATGTATCTTAATGATGTTCGAAATTATATTGATGCCACTAAAAAATTGATTATAAACAATAAAAAAACAGTTGAATATCGTAATGATAGATTTAATCGTAATGGTAGTTTGGATCCTACACGATTAGCAAATGCAATGTGTAATGAATCAACTGTATTTATTAGAAGACATCAAATAGAACATTATAAAGATGCTGAATATGCATTAGGAATTATCGTTGATGAGTCAGGATCAATGGATCATCGTGGTATTAATCGTTTGGCATCAAAAATTGCTATTATGTTATATGAAGCAATGTCAACTTATAAACGAGTTAAATTATTTGTTTATGGACATGGTGATTGTGTATATAAGTACATTGATCCTATAAATATGAAAAATAAATATGTACTTGGAGATAGACGTTCACAGGGTGGTCAAGATGAATTAATATCATATGCAACAATTGTAGACGATATTAAGCGTTATACAAATTTACCAATTGTAATATTTAACATTACTGACTCATGCTATTGTTCAAATGAGCAAAAATTAGCAAATTTGGTAAATAACTTAAGGAATGATCCTAAGCAGAAAACATATATTAACTTGATTTGCCTTGGACATGATAATAACACAAATAATACAGTTTCAGGTTGGAATAACGTTATATACGGAGAAGGCAATTGGGTAATATATGATAGTAATGTAATAACGTTTGAAATTGTTAATATGTTAAAAAAGATATCTGAAATTATACATAGAACAATAAAATTATAATTTAAAAAGACATTATGTGTATATTTATTATTTTTAATTATACATATAATGTCTTTTTTTTAATGGAACATAATAATAATGATATTTATGAAATGGAGTTACACAAAATAAAAGGTAAATTAATAAAACATTTTAAGTTAATAAGTCAAAAATTTAATGGTCCTAGTAAGATTATTACATTAACTGAAGATGATTTTATTAATGGCGTGTATACTTCAACAAATAAAATACAACGTAATTATAATATATGTGTGTTATCGCAAAATCCTCATAATTATGAAGATAATTTATATGTTAGTACTAATTATTCAATCGATAATGCATATAAAAGTAATATTCTATCTTTTTATAAAGATGTAAAATATATTACAATCAATAATTTTATTTCAGATTTAAAGAATGCAATAAATGAAGCAAATAATTCACATAACATTGAATTAGCTATTAAAAATGGTCAAAGCCAAGAATATATTAATGAATGCATTCGTAAGTTTAAGAATAATGAAATAAATTATTTATATATAAGATTTGCTCCTACTGATGATGAACAAAAAGAAGAATTAAATAAGAATTTATTAATTGATAATAAGATATATGTATATGAGCCATATAATTCAGCATTTATGAAATCATTGATTAATGAAATGCCAATATTTAATAAAGATATAACATACTCATATGATTTTTATTATTACTTTGGATATGAAAATCCATTAGATTCAAATTTTAATGCTATTGCTAATATGCGTTTATATTCATCAGTAGATGATAATGAAATTCCATTATATACATGTGGTAATTTATTATATGATTATGAAACAGAAGGCATTGGAAAAGAATTACCAAATGATGAAAGCAAATACATGTATTTAGCATTACCATACGATGAAAAATTTATTAACATTAAATGGGATGCGTATTATTATGATAATAATTTAAAAATTTATAATAAAATAGATAATATTACAGACAAATTTGATTTGGTGAATGATCATTTTAATATGTTTGGAAATGATTCAAAAAATTATTTTTATATATATAAATGTAAAACACCAGGAAAATTTATTGGAAAAATACAAGTAGATTAATATAAAATGAATATATTAGAAACACATATTCCTACAAATAATTTCGATTTATTCAAAAATTATCTTCCATATAAAATTGTAAAGTATAATGGAAAATATTATTTAATGACAAATATATTTATGAATGATCAAAATACAATATTTGGCGATAATATATATTTTACTATTGATGAAAAGTTTTGTGAAGATTATGAAGGAAACGAAATTTATAACTTTTTATCAAATCTTGAATATGATGATTTTATTTTTGATCGTATAATACATGGTGTAACTGATTTGGTTATTGGAATAGATTATTTTATTTCTGGTGAAACATCAGGTATATCATTGCCAAATGATTTAGATCAATTTGATGATTTATCAGATATTAAAATTAAAGATATTGACAATATAGCTTATTTTATACACAAAAACAATAATGCTAAAAATACATTTAGTGAAGATGAATTAAATCAATTAAATGCTACATTCATGAAGCAGATTATTAAGTATTCACCAATGTATAAATCATATAAAGATACATTAGATTTTGTTTATAAAAATGTTATAGATTATTATGCTAATGGTCAATATGATGATGCAACAGTATTAATGAATTCTATATTTAATACTACACTTACAACAACTACAGCAACGTCATCTTGCAATTGTAATACACAAACAAATTGCAGTTCAGGTTCAACATCATATAATACAATTAATACTGGTACATCAACTATAAATATTGATACTGCAACATGTTTAGATAAATATAAAGCTGCAATGTATCAATGGTTATTACAAATGTTATCTGATGTAAATTTTTATTGTAATTGGATGTTTGTAACATTAGAAGAAAACGATAATATTACAGTACCTAACGAAATATTATTAGATGCATTGATTGATTTATTAACTGATTTCTTAAACGCTGGATATGATTTATCTAATTTAAGAAGTACATGTAAAACTGGATGTGGATGCGGGCATTCTAAATCAAATAATTCAAATTCTAGTATGTCATCTAAATGTTCAGATTTATCAGGATATGATAGTTCATCTAATGGAAGTTGCACAAACGAAAATATTATAAGCAATTACATTAAAGTATTAAATTGGGTAAAGAATGATGAAATAAATGAAAATAAAAATAAAATATATTTATATGGGAAACAATTTGCTGAAATATTCCCATTGCTTAGCTTTTAGTTTTATTAAATAAATTTTATTATATATTATGAAAAACATAATTAATTATTTAGATTTTGATGATGATAATGGTATCTACGAATGCACTAAGAAAAATATATCTGATATGAAAGATCGAATGAAAGCATTTAAACGAGGTTCTCGTGAAGATGAAATTAGAGATCATGGTCGTCCAATATCATATAATAAAACTTTTAGAGATAGGAGTAAATATACTAGAAAAGATAAACACAAAAAATCTTTTGAATAAATATATAAATTAATAATACATGAAACATTTAAACGAATACATTGTAGAGAAATCTCAAGAAGTAAAATTAAATGAATCTGAATCTAAAAAAATTACTTTTGATTTTACTGATTTAGAAAACGCAGAAGAAACAATTGATTCATTAAAAGACATGGAAGGTGTTACTATTGAAGATAAAACAGTAACATTGGAAATTACACCTGATAATGTAGATAAAATTGATACTCCTCAAGATATTCTTCAACAATTTTGCGACACTGTTAGAAATTCATCAAAAAGAACAAATGATGAACAATATGCACAAAAGACAAAAAAGTTTGAAGAAAAGATTAAGGAGATGAATGACGCAATTGATGAAATTAAAAATCCAGATGAAGATGAATAATATTATATAGTATTATAGTATTAAATCTTGAATCTAAGATATCTAGAAGAACCTCTGGCATCATTATAATAGTATATCTAATTAACTATATATCTATTAAAAATGAATGATGCTAGAGGTTCTTTATTTATTAAATAGTTAAATTATAATTGAAATATTGGTAAAGTTTGTCCTCCCATACCTACATCATGTACATGAACATGGCCATCATGACCACCAGGATTTCTAACATGATAAAAATTATCATTTCCAAATGTTGATGTAACCCAGTTTATATTACTTGGAATCTTTGATATACAATCATTTGGGTATAATTTATTTATTAATGTAATTATATTATCTAAATCCTGATATAAATACATAACTAATCCTAATTCACCAGCAGCTCCCAAATACCAATTAAAGCCTTTTAAATATAAATCACTATTATAATAATCATTATTTTTATCATATGTTGTTACTCCATATGTATCAGTTGTATTACCATCTTTATATTTTGTATGATCATATCCATTAATATCAGTAATTACAAATTGATTAACTGTACCTAATTGATTAATATTCCAAACATCATTTCTAATTAAATGTGGTATTTTTGTATCACCGGTAGGATTATAATATCCATCATTTCTCCCATTTTTTGATAAATATGCATCTATAATTGTACCTGATTTTCCACCATTTTTACAAACATTTGTAATTGTGTATGTATATCCATTATGTTCTAAAATATTTAAATATTTATTGATGTCTACCATTTGCAATGCTATCCATCTTGATTTTTCTCCTTCACCAAAGAAATTTGTTTCAGCAAAACATATGCCAACTGGTTTATAACCTAATGATGGATCTAATATATAATTTGAAAACTTTCTAGTACCATCTGTTGTATGCACCCACAAAATCATAAATCTTGTATATTTTGTAATATTAGCATTTTCAGATGATGAATTAATTGGTTTAGTCATTTGATATAAATATCCATTACTATCACTTATCCAAATTGATCCATGTCCTGGTAAATCAACACCTTCAGAACCTTGTGGTATTGAAAAAATAATGGCATTATTAACACCTATTGACATATCTTTTTGAACATAATTATCTAATTCTGAATCATTTAATGTTGTCACTACAGCTTTAAATAATTGACCAACTAAATCTGTTGTTCCTATTTTACTCATAATTCAATTTATTTTATTTGTGCTTTATATTTTTTAATATCAATTTCTTTAGTATCTCCAGTTTCATTATTAGTTACATATATCTTATTTGTAAATCTATCATAATTTGCAGATACTTCTTTTTGCTTATTAATTAACTTAATAGCATTATATATATCTTCATAATCTATTTGATAATGACATCCTTCAACATAATCCAGTTGTTTATCATATTTTCCATATTTTATTGCATCAAGCATTTCAATTAATTCAATTTCATTTACTAATCCATCGTTATTTGTATCATGTTTTTGAATTAATTCTTCTAATGTTATATTTGTATCTTCATCAAATATATTAGGATTATTATCATCATCTATTGGTGTATCTGGATTATCGGGATTATCATCTATTGGTGTATCTGGATTATCAGGATTATCAGGATTATCATCTATTGGTGTATCTGGATTATTATCAGATTTTGTTTTTGCATTTATGATATCTTCTGATTCTTGAATATCATCTGATACAAAATTATCATAATGATCTATTTCATTATTAATAACATTTCCTTTTTTAACAGGATCTGAATTAAATCCTTTTAAGTATAAATCTATTTCATGACCAAATGATGCAATAACTTTATCTGTTGGTATTTCTGTTCTAACATCTATTAATGGATAATTAGCACATATTTTAATATCAAATGTTAAATTACGTTGATTTGGTTCCGGCGAAGACATGTCAATTTTGTTAATTTCTGGATTATAATTTGCTGGAAACTCTATTGAACATTGAATAACTTTACCTAAATATGTAATATTATAATATCGTTGAAATACTAACTTATCTATTAATTCTTGTAATAAAATTATTGTTTCATTAAAATTGGATAAATAGTATTTCATATTTACTGTTAGCTCAATTGGCAATCTACGCATTTCAGCATTAAATCCTTGTAATTGATTACCACTACGTCTTTCATAATTACCTCTTGAAAATGGAGCAGATAATTCTTCCATAGGTATATTAATATCTGACAATTCAATTAAACATCGAGGTAATGTCATATACATAGTATCTTCACCTGATGTTTCAGATAACGTATATTCATAACCATTTGATTCCATATATAAATATGATGAACCTGTATTAAATATAAAATGATTAATTGGTTTATTATATAAAACAATATTTCTATTTAACCATGATAGTAAACCTTTAATTACTAAACTAAAAAATCTTTCATCACGATTATATAAATCATCAAATTTTTCAAGATTCCAAGGTCTTAACCACGGTTCGCGTTCTCTATTAAAAACATTATTCATAAATTTAATAATATATGCTTATAATTAAAAATAAATGATATTTTTATTTATAAAGAAATATATCTATATTAAATATAGTAAATATATGTTAAAGAAATATGAAAATAGTAAACATAAATGATATTGAAGATTTAATTCTTGCAAAACATGAAATTGATTTAATGTTAATAGAAGATGGAATCATTGATAAACGAACAGAAATTAATTATTTTTTAGAAACATATGCAATGCCAAATAAGGTATACATATATAATGATAAAACAATTCCATTTACTTTATATGAAATACATAATAATAAATATTTATTTGTAACTAATTATAATCAAAATGAATTAGATATTTTACAAGCAAAAATAAAACAAATAAAATATAATCTTAATAATTTAATAGAAATTAAATTTAATGATTTAATTGATAAAAATAACCCAGAAGATAATAATTTTATTGTGATAAATAATAAATATTATAGATAAAAAAATGAGTTACTAATGAGTAACTCATTTTTTATTTTGTTCATATGTTATAGCATTTTTAGGATCATAATTGAATGGAGCCTCAGTTACAGTATGTTCTGGGTTTCCTATTCCGTCAACCATATCTTGCGCTTTATATTGTCCTCCTGCTTTACCTTGTTCGTATGATACTGCAGATTGAGGATCGTAGTTAAATGGTTTTTCTGTAACTTTATGTTCTGGGTTTCCTATTCCATCAACCATGTCTTGTACTTTATATTGCCCACCTGCCTTACCTTGTTCATATGATACTGCAGATTGAGGATCGTAGTTAAATGGTTTTTCTGTAACTTGATGTTCTGGGTTGCCTATACCGTCAACCATATCTTGCGCTTTATATTGACCACCTGCTTTACCTTGTTCATATGATACTGCAGATTGGGGATCGTAATTAAATGGAGCTTCAGTTACTACATGTTCTGGGTTTCCTATTCCATCAACCATATCTTGTACTTTATATTGTCCACCTGCTTTACTATTTTCATAGTTAACTGCTTCTTTAGGATCATAATTGAATGGTGCTTCGGTTACCTCATGTTCAGCATTACCTATTCCATCAACCATATCTTGTACTTTATATTGTCCACCTGCCTTACTGTTTTCATAGTTAACTGCTTCCTTAGGATCATAATTGAATGGTGCTTCGGTTACCTCATGTTCAGCATTACCTATTCCATCAACCATATCTTGTACTTTATATTGTCCACCTGCTTTACTATTTTCATAGTTAACTGCTTCTTTAGGATCAAAATTGAATGGTGCTTCAGTTACCTCATGTTCAGCATTACCTATTCCATCAACCATGTCTTGTACTTTATATTGACCACCTGCTTTGCTGTTTTCATAGTTAACTGCATTCTTAGGATCATAGTTAAATGGTTTTTCTGTAACTTGATGTTCTGGGTTTCCTATTCCATCAACCATATCTTGAACTTTATATTGTCCACCTGCTTTACCTTGTTCGTATGATACAGCATTCTGCGGATCATAATTGAATGGTGCTTCAGTTACTTGATGCTCTGGGTTTCCTACTCCATCTACCATATCTTGCACTTTATATTGACCTCCTGCTTTACCTTGTTCGTATGATACAGCATTTTGAGGATCATAGTTAAATGGAGCTTCAGTTACTTGATGCTCTGGGTTTCCTACTCCATCTACCATATCTTGCACTTTATATTGACCTCCTGCTTTACCTTGTTCATATGATACAGCATTTTGTGGATCGTAATTGAATGGTGCTTCGGTTACCTCGTGTTCGCCATTGCCTATTCCATCAACCATATCTTGCACTTTATATTGACCACCTGCTTTACCTTGTTCGTATGATACAGCATTCTGCGGATCATAGTTAAATGGTTTTTCTGTAACTTGATGTTCATCATTACCTATTCCATCAACCATATCTTGCACTTTATATTGTCCGCCGGCTTTACCTTGTTCATATGATACTGCATTTTGTGGATCATAATTAAATGGTGCTTCAGTATTACCTTCAGATTTAGATTCATTAGTTACTTTCTGTTTTTCATATTCAATAGCACCTTGAGCATCATATGTAAATGGTTCAATTGTTTGTTTATGTTCAAAAGTATTAACCATATCAGTTACTTTGTATTGACCACCTGCTTTATTTTCTTCATATGATACAGCATTTTGTGAATCATAATTAAATGGCTTTTCAGTTACTTGGTTTGCTGGATTACCTTTAATATCAACCATATCTTTTGATGCTTGTGCCACATCTTTATTAAATTCATTATTAACTGCATTCTCTGGATTATATGTATAAGGTTTTTGAACTCTATCCCAAGTATTAGGATCATCAACCATATTATGATTTTTACCTACACCTTCAAAACGTTTAGCATCCATAGATTGAGCATTTTGTTTATTATATTCGTTAGGTCTATATGGTTGTTCAGTAAATCCACTTGATCCATCAAATAATCCTCGTAAACTATTATTTAATTTATTTCCAAAACCACTTACTGTATCATTAAGCCAATTTGATACATTAAAATTCTTAACTGAACTTATATCATTTTTAAAATTATATGCAGTATAACTTTTTGATTTATGCATATCTACTCTAACCCCAGTATATGGATCATAATAATATGGGGCTTGTGTTCTTTCATGAACACCATTTTTTAACATTTCAAGTTTATCTTTATAATATGCAGATCCAATTCCGTAATCTCCATAAATATTACCTTGTGGAGCATTTGTATTTGATGATGATCCTAATAATCCAAGAGCAAAATTTGTACCTAATTGACCAAGTAAATTTTTTTCCTCACCAATACCATTCATTACGGCTTCAGTTGCATCTATAGCAGCTTTATAACTTTTTGGTGAATCTATAATGCCAAGTATAGTTCCACCTGTCGCCAAATTATCGAATGTTTCTGCTAATGTATTATATCTATTTAATTGTGTAGCCCAACCATTGGTTAATTTATTAACATAACCATCAATACCATCTTCAGTTTGAAAATTAGAATATTGATTAAAATAAAAACCATCATTACCAAACATAAAACCAAAAAACTCATTCATATTATGAACAGTTGATGATGTATATGTTATCTTAATAGTATTTCCACCAAGTTGAAATGGATTTTCATTTGATATATCACCAGGTAAAACGGTACTCATTGATTCGCTGTCAAATTCACATCCTAACAATGTTATAACTTGCATTGACATTGTATTTGCAAAATGACCGCTTTCACCATGATTAGGATTCATTGATTTATAATTAATCTTTCCATTAGATTTATTAAAAAATTTATCTAAACCTAATTGACTAGTATTTATTCCTAAAAATTCTTTTGATTGCTTTGTTGTATATGATGTATGTAAATATCTTAATGGTGATTGAAATATAATAATTGACATATTAAATTTACGTAAGTTCTGCGGGATTATTTCTTTGCTTTGAAATACATCATAACATGCATAATTATATAATGACATCATAGATGTTAAACGCATATCCACAGCATCAGGTAATACATCAATTTCAATTGATTTTTCCTTTGAATATTCGTTTAATGTTGGATTCATTACTTTATTTAATCCTTTAACTGACTTAAAATACCAAGGAGCATTTGAATTGATATAAGATAAGATTGATGCAAATTTATATAAAGCATTAATTCTATCTATTGGTTTTTCTTGTATATGTAAATTTCTTATACTATATAAATATTTTGCTGCACTATTTGTTGCAGTGTTAAAATCTAAATCATTTAATAATCCTCCAAATAAACCATGATTTGTATCAAAGTCAAAAAATATTTTAAAATAAAACCATGCAGGCTCATCAAATATTGAAGATAAACCTTTTTGCCAAATTGCACGTTCATTAATAAAATCAGCATATGTCCAATCAGGCAATTTTAATTTATAAACATCAGAATATAAATCTTGATTAATTTTTGTATTTCTTGTGACTTTATTTCGTTTTAATTTATTATGAGGAGCTTTATCATATTTTGTTGGCATTTCTATTGTATCACGAGCATATCTTGGACGTGTACTACCTTGTGTTAAACCAGATGATTTACCATCAATCCCATCTTTAACATTTGTTGAACTACCAAAATTATTTGCTATTTGTGTAGCGTATTGAGAATTTACACCTTTTATATTTCCATTTGCATCATACTCATATTCAGCAAATTGAACTTTACCAGTAGCTGCTCCATTACCAGTTGCTTTAAGTATTCCATTAACAGCACCTTTACGTATTCCTTCTTTTACTGCTCCTCCTAATTTACTTAATAATCCCATTAATGTTATAATGACATATATTTTTCAACAAACTTATCTTTTAATGTCAATTCATCACTTACATTAACATTTTCATCTAAATACTTAAATGGAATTTCATATGTTAAATCATTTAATCTTGAATTAATTTTTGCAGTTCCATTTACATAATTTATTTCAACAATTTCAGAGTCTAAAACATTTTCATTGGTTAATTTTAAGTCTGATAAATTGGAATTAGAATTATCTTGTATCATATTCCAATATTTTGTTAAATCTATTATATTCTTTTTATAAGGTGGCAACTTATTAATTATTTGCACATGTGATGGTTGCCAATATTCTTCGTTTTTGATTTCTATTATTTTATGATATCTTTTAAATAATGTAATCAAAACATTTTTATATGTATCAATTAAATTATTTGATTCATAATTCATATAATTATTTATTATATCTTTTAATTGATTTATATCTTTTATTTTATTTGTTTCATTTACAATTAATGTTAGTTTACCATTTTTATCGTAACTTATTCTGGCTTTATTACTATAATCAAATAATATTACATAATCATTATCTTCACTATAAAATAATGCAAATGGATCTAAATTATTATTTGATTCTATGAGCTCTATTGTTTCGTTTACTACAAATACTTGTTCATTTTCATCAAATTCAATGGTATATAAATGATTTGTGTCATCGTTTGTTTCTCCACCCATTAATGATATATATGCAAATCTAAAATCTTCAATATCAGATATATTCATAACATTTTCTAATGCTGATTGAATATTAAAATCTTCATCCTCATAAAAGTTAATAAGTTTACGTTTAATACTAAATAATTTATCTATAGTTGCATTATAAAATAATTTAAAAAATGTTAATCTATCAATAGATAAATCATTTAACATTACATTTATACATGGAGTATTAGATTCAATTGCAAATATATTTTGATAAATATCGTCAAATACTATATCTGATTCTTCATAAGCAAATATGTTTGACAATAATTCAAAAAATTCATACACTAAATTTTTTGTAACATATTTATCAATAATGCTATAAATATATTTATTTAATGCACTATTATATAATTCATTATGTACATTATTATATTTATTACTTAAAAATTCATTTATTGATGCTGGACGTGACTCATAAAGCATGTCGTCATACCTTGTTATAATATTTGAATTATTTGTCATTTACTTATTTATTATATTTCATTTTCTAATAAGAACGGTTCTGATTGTGGTAATGTTGAATGTACTTCAATGTAATCAGAATCAAGTTTAGGTGTTGTATGTTTATTTTCGTAACCAGATGTTTTACCCTTCTTAATTAAAAATAATGTTTGAACGATTTTTCCATTGTCTCTTTCATAATTAAAATTCATACCATCAATATAATATAAACCTGATAATTTTAAATTTGGTAAATATATACCATCATCCATTATTAAATCCTTTTGATTCATTTCTGGAGGTAATGCTGGTTTGTCTGCTTCAGGATCTTCATTAGCCATACCTACATTATTAATATCTGTTAATACTCTGCGCTTATTAATTGGATCATTATCATATATTGCAATATTAATGATAGTTCCACGTTGTAAACCAAGATTTGGATTTTTTAATGTTACATTTAATATTGATTGACGTTTCTTTCTAAAATATGCATTTCTAATTATTTTTTGCTTATGTAAATCATACCCACCACTTAAGCCAGTCCATGCATCATCATTAAAATTAAATTTCGGTATTGGTCTATTTTTACCTGTATTATAATCTTCTATGAAATCACCATCAACAGAATCTTGTTTTGATTGCACATCAGTTACATCATACATTGCCATATTTGTTTTAAAATTAATCGAATATACTTTTTCAAGTGTACCATGTTTAATTGAATTATTATCAACTTCCATACTATATGATTCTATTTCCATGTTTGATGGCATATTTAATAAATTATAATTAGTTAATGTACGAGGTACTTCTTGTGGTTCCTGCTTAGGTGTATCATTTGTTGTTCCATCTATACCTACATTAGCAATTATATTATAATCATCTGCAGTAACTTGTTCATTCATAACCCATGGTACATTCACCATAACAATATATCCATAGAAATCTACCCAAGCATCAAATATATTTTCTTCATCAGTTCCACAATGCAATAATTGTTGTTCAATATATTGGTCATATCTTTGTGAATATATATTACGAATTACTCTATCTTCAATTTCTTTACATTTTTTTGTTGCTGCAAAACCAAGCCCTGATAACTGGGCTATTTTATGTAGCATTTCCCATGTATTTGCATTAATATGTCCACCTTGACCACAATTTGGTTGACATGGGCATACCGTTTGCATCCATATATGTTTAGTATTTATTTGACGAAATAATGGTACATAAAATATTCCATAATATGTTACATCTGTAGGATCATAATCATTTATTTTTACATCATATATTCTAAAATTTAATAATATCTTTTTATATACTTTATCAACTTTAGAAATAATACATGTTCTAATTAATCCAGACATTTGTGATGTATTCATTTTTTGTTCATCTTCATGCTTATCGTAAACATGTAAAGTAATTTTAGGTAAAAATGCGGTATAGTCAATATTTAATGATATTATTTCATGATTTTCAATATTTCTGTCATTGATTACAACTAAAGGATATTCAACGCCATCAACGGTGGTCATTTCAAAAATATTATTTGATGATAACTCTCCATCTTCCATTTCAACTTTATTTTGATTAGAATATATTTTTGCAATACCTTCTAATGTTAATGATGGATCATGACACACTTTTGGATCTGTTCTATTTTTTTCTCCACTAGATGTTGTTGATTGTGGAGATGATTGAGCTGATGATGGCTCATTATTAATTTTTCCATCACCTATTGACTCATTAACTGATGTACTATTTACTACTTTTGATATATCGCTCATATATATTAATAAAATACGATTCCTAATGATTTGTCAATAATAAAATTTGAATCACCAATAACTTGTTCATTTGGTGTTCTAATATCATTTTTACGTTTTTGCTTATTAAATTTATCTATCTTATGTATTGTATCTTTTTTAGGATCTTCTATAATTCCTGAATCATTTTCAGCTTTATATAAACATTCATTAAGATACTCAATATTTGGTGCAACAATAATATCGTCTTCATTTAATTCAAATGGATTTGATATACCATTTAACTTACATAATATGTCTGCATATTTATCATTTCCATATAATGCTAATGATATTAAATCAGGACGTGCAACATAATATTTATTAACAATCATTGGCATTGGTGTAAAAGTCATTTTATCATCAAATGTTTTTGTTAATAAATCAATATATTCATCTCTATTGTTACTATCTTTTATTTTACGTTTATGCTCAAGTAATTTATAGTTTAACATATTTAATTAAATAGTTTGTATAATTAAAAATAATCTTAAATTATTATATATCATCATAAAGTATAAAAAAAAGAGCAATACATTTGTATTGCTCTTTAATGTGTATGAATTAATAAATTTAGTTAATTCCAAATAATGCACTATCAATTTCGTCCATTCCATTTAATGGTGAAAAATCATCACCATCGCACATTGGTATTACATATGTATGTTGTCTATTTTCATTACTTTCATATCCAAAATATGCATAATGATTATCATCATCCCATACACCAAATTTCTTAATATGTCCATCAGCTGTTTTTGGTCTAATTGTGCAATTTTCACCATTTATTCTTGTAGTAGTTATAAAGTTACCATTTTCCATATATCTAGTAACTGTATGACCAGCATTACGTAATTTATTAATAGTATTTAAAATCGTATTCCAATTAGTCATTACAACAGCCATTTCTCCTAAAGTTCCAATATATAAACCTTCACCACTACAAATAGTTCCATCATCATTAGGTGCTTGCATACTAACAAATGATCCTTCACCATCAGCACGACAATCACTAATTGCATTTGAATTAATACCTAATACCCAAGTTGAACCAATATTTGGAATTAATACTCCATTACCGACACCGTTGTATTTTAATGCACCATTAGTTTTACCATTATATAATTCACTATAATTATTTCCAGCTCCGCTATCATATTTGTAATCTCCATATCCTGTATTATTATCATCAGTTATATAATTAGGATTACCAATATATATCCAACGTGATGCTCCATAAACCCAATGATTGCTGTATGAGCCAAAGTAATTATACGGAGTTACTTGTAATAGTAATGGTTCATATCCAGATGAAGGATTTAATATATCTGATGTTATATATACTTTTTGAGTTGAACGATTAACATATAAAATATTATCACCAAAACCTGAACCAAGATTACCTAATCCTTCAGCACCAGATGATGCAGCTTTAAATGTTAATGCTATTTGTTGTGTTGCACTTGAATTTGCAGCAGAAGTAGCTCTAACATAATATGTACCAGCTGTTGATGTTGAAACAGTAATTGAATTTCCTGATGTTGATGTTGTACTACTAAATGATAAACCAGAACCAGACCAATTAATTGATTTATTTGTTGCATTAGTTGGTGAAACTGTTGCTGTAAGAGTAATTGATGAGCCAACAGTTACTTCAGTTGTAGAAGATGATAATGATAATGAAGTTACACCAATTATTGCAGCATTAACAGTCCATGTTTTAACAGAATTACCTGTCTTATATTCAGTACCGTTATACATAGCAGTTAAATAATATGTACCAGGAGTATTATACCATGCAGTTGATGTAACATTATTTGTTAATGATGAATTACCATATACTCTATATCCTCTACCACCGGCTGTTGCTCCTGATGTAGAAGTTGAATTATCGGACATTCTTACAGTTATTACACCAACATCTGGAACTGATGAACTTTGTGTTGAAGAACCTGTTGTAGAATTCCAGAATACAGAAGTTACAGTTGGTGTAGGTGTAGGTGTAGGTGTGTAAGATAAATCATTTCCATATTCAGTATCTAATGACATATCGTCTATGTCTGGGGAACCGTTCCAAGACCAATCGTCACCGTTTGTTAATATTAATGCTGTTGCCGTACCATTTGTTACATATGTAATACTGCTTCTCATTATTTGACCACCGTTTCCATCAGATATACCACGTATAACATATACTCCTTGTTTTCCAATACCAGTTTTAGGATTTATATTATATGTACATCCTGTTCTAGTTACATATAAACTATCAAATCCACCAATGTTTCCACCATGATTATTAATTGTAGTTGAACAACCAATAATAATCATTAATTCAGGTATTGTAGGCAAATCTAGTGTACCGTTTGCTTCGCATACACCACTATTAAATGACATTTCAATAGTTGTGTCAACATCTGTACCGAATGTACTATGATTTTGTTCAAAATCTCCAATTAAATAATTATTTGGATCTCTATAACTCTTAAAATTCCATGTTGATGTTATTTCACCGAATGCATAACCATCATTTCTTCTAGCTCTACGTCCTATATAACCTGTTTCATAATTAGGCAATAATCTGCTATGATTATAATAGCTAATATTGGCTCCATTTATACCATAATTAACTAAATAATTTCTAGGACCAATATACATCCATCGTGAACATCCATATGTCCAGTCTTCATCATATGTACCAAAATAGTTTTTAGGTATAACTTGTAATAACATTGGAACCCAATTACTATTTTGTGATGAACGGCTTATTTTAACTTTACCTGTAGATTTATTAATATATAATACAGTATCACCAAAACCAGTACCAATAACAAGATTTCCACCAGTAGTTGTTGCTTGCTTTGATACAGTTTTTCCTCCATAATTTGCAGTTACTGTGAAGTTAATTCCTTTAGATGATGAGTCAACACTTATAGTTGTTCCACTTATTGTACAATTAGAACCAGTAAATGTTGTAGATGATGTAACATCATTTGATGAACCATCATTATAATATGCAATTACAGTTCCTTTATTCAATGTCGCATAATTACTTCCAACATTTGTAATACTACCATTCCATGTTATACGTGTTAATGACGCAGGAACAACAGTAAAACTAACTGTATTTGATGCAGTATATCCATTATATGAAACACTAACAGTAATTTGTCTATTTGATGTAACTGTTGGAGCTGTTATTGTTGTACCTGATATACTTGCTCCATTATTTACTGTAAATGATGCTGATGATGTAACATCATTCGTTGTGCCATTATCATAATATGCAGTTACTGTACCTTTATTTAATGTAGTCGTTAAACCACTAACAACATTAGAATTAGAAACACTACCATTATTCCATGATATTCCAGTTAATGATACAACTTTTGGATTTGTTGTAAATGATATAGGTTGTGACTGTATTCCATCCCAATTTAAATATAATTTAACAACCTTTGAAGAATTTACTGTTGGTGCAGTAATTGTTGTACCTGAAACTGAACCTTCAGAAATTGTAATGGTCATTTTATTTAAATCAACGCTAAATTGTTCACTTCCACGATCTGAATATGATAATATTGCAGTACCTAATGATGTAATACTTATTGTACTACCAGATTCAACTGATGTTGATGATAATGTAACACCTGACCATGTTAAACCTGTAACTGTACGTGTAATACTATTGGAATAACCAAACATAGATTCTAAGTTATCAGACGCTGTTATTAACAATTCTGATGCGACATCAACAGATTTTGCTCCTGTTGCACTATATTGTTTTATCATACCGTCACCATCTGGTGTTTGTGGACGACATGATAAAAACTGATTATTAAATATTGTACATGTTAAAAAGTTTTTATAATAAAATCTTTTAGGAACATTAAAACCTTTTGATCTTAATGTACTAAGAGCAGATCTTATTGCACTAAAATCTTCCATGATTGGCAAAGCTTCACCAATAGCTGCTAACCATAATTCTCGTCCACCGCTAGCACTAAAAAGACATAGTTCAGCATTATTTTGTGAACCTTGATGTAAAAATCCACCAGTATCACTAAGTGCATAAGAAGAATTATTAAAATTCCATGAAGATCCTAATGCTGGTAATTTTATGCTACCATTACTATAAAAAGCATTACCTCCAAAAATTTCTGCATATGTAGGTCTTTCACTAAAATTTCCAGTATTTTCCCATATACTTGAATAATTATTATCATCACCATTACCTGATAAATTCATATTAATAAATGCTTGTGAATTACCATATTGATAAGTAACTCTAGATCCTTTTTCATTTATTAAATATGATGGATTACCAATATACATCCATCTACCTAAACCATCGTCAAAATAATTTGTTGGGATTACTTCAATAAATAATGGTTCATATGTTGAAGGATCTACAGATGAATTAACTGAACCAATTATTAATTGATGTTTATTTGTATCATAATATAATACTTTATGATCACAACTAAATCTTCCAGATCCAGTAACATTAATTGTTATTTTTGTACTACTAGTATGATATGTACCATTTGCGTTGTATGCTGCATAAACATATTGTTTAGTATTATCATATGAGCTACAAATACGAACATATTCTGTTGTATTATTAATTTTTGCTCCCCATGCACCTGAATCTGAGTTTGTATAAAGAGTTGCACTGCTAGTAACATCTTCTTCTCTACCACTATTATATTGTGCTTTAATTGTTCCTTTAGAATTTATTCTAACTGTTGATCCTTGTGCAGCAGTTGTTGCACTTAATGACCCACCACTCCATGTAATACCTGTTAATACTTCAGCTATAGCTGAATATGATAACTTTGTTGATGCAGTACGTGTTACATTATCAACAGTATATGATACACTTATAGTAACAGTTGTAACATTATTAGGAGCAGTTACTCTTGTTCCACTAATTGATCCGGCAGATACACTAAATGTAGCTTGTGATGTAATATCACTATGAGAACCATCACTCCAATTAGCTGTTACAGTACCTTTTGTAAGTGTAGAAGATGCTCCACATACAATTTGTGAAGCAATTGATCCACCACTCCATGTAATACTTGATAATGTTATAACAACTGGTTGATATGCATCAAGTACATCACATCTATTAAATAACGATTTCAACATTAATAAGAAATCACTTGTTGTATTTAATGATGTACCATTAATTTCAGCGCCGCACCAATCTATATCCATTACATTAAGTGAAGGAGCATATGAACTTAAAGTATTATTATATTTTGTTCCTGTTAAGTTGCTAGCATTTGAATAAATTGTTGCTCCCCCACTATATGCAGGTGAATTTTTAATATTGTTATAATTTATACTTCCTATTTCTGACATATATGAGTTAAAATATATTTATGTCAATTTTATTAACTTATTTTATTTTATTTTCAAGAGTTACGATTCTTTGAATTAATACATTTATTAATGCAAGTAAATCACTTGTTGTATTTAATGATGTATTATTAATTTCAGCGCCGCACCAATCTAAATCAATTGCGTTAAGTGAAGGAGTATATGAACTTAAAGCATTATTATATTTTGTTCTTCTTAAGTTGTAAGCATTTGAATAAATTGTTGCTCCCCCACTATATGCAGGTGAATTTTTAATATTGTTATACTCTATACCACCTATGTTTGCCATATATTATTAAAATTTATTTATGAAAATATGTTTTGAGGATCTGTTACATTATTTATACTTGTAAACCACATTGATGTTTGCTTAGATTCCCCATATATAGTAAATACATTATACTCGTGACCTTGAACTGTTATGACATTATTTGTCATTTTTTCTAATCCAGCAGCTACAGTTGTATAATTTGAATCTGTAGATACGAATGGTTTTGGTACTGCAACATACCATTTACCTGATGTAGATCCTTCTACATATATGTCAAATCTAGTTGAATCATTTATTGTTATATTATTAGCAGTTAAATTAACCCAACCTGGAGACATTTCATTTTCGATAAATGAACCTGTTGTAATATTATCTAAATCTAATGTATTTGGATCTTGGTGTCCAACATACAAATAATAGTCTGATTCTTGAACTGGAGGAGTAACTGTAAATTGAACAGTTGTTGATGCGGTTTTACCTCCATATTGTACAGATATTGTACATACAGTATCTGATGTTACTGTTGGCGCAGTAATTGTTGTTCCTGATATTGATGCTCCATTATTTACTATAAATCTAGTACCTGAATCATTAGTAACATTTACAGCATCACGTCCGGAATAATTAGCAGTTACGGTACCTTTTGTTAATGTAATCGTTCCGCCACTTGTTATTGAATTTGATGAAACACTTCCACCAGTCCATGTTATACTATCTAATGTTACTGCAAGTACTTGTATTGTACATGTGGCTTTTATACCATTAGATGCAGTTGCTGTAATTATTACAGAACCACTATTAGATGCAGTTGTAACTGTACCACTTTGATTAACTGTAGCTTTAGATTCATCACTTGATGACCATGTAACATTCTGAGATGCTGTTGCTGGTAAAACTGTTGCAGTTAAATTATATTGAGAACCACCTGCATATAAGTTAAGTGATGATGGTGAAATAGTTACTTGAGTTGGCTTATCAGGTGTTAACGCATTTATTCTATTACTTAAATTAGTTATAGCGTTCATAAATCCTGTTAAATGAGCATCAATAGCTGTAAATAAAACATCCCATTTTTTAATATCAGTATTATGCCATGTTGATGCTGAATCATTACCAGTTAATGTTTTTAAATTAACACCAAAATTCGTAATTGTACCCATATCAATTAAATCAACATAAGTTACATAATCAGTTGCATTACTATTATTTTTAATTACGTAAGGTGTTGATGCATATGGACCTGTTTTTGTTGAAGGTGTATATGTCATATTATTAAATTATTAATTTGTATTTTTTTCTGCTTCTAAATTTTCAACTAATACAGTTATTCGTTGTATTTCTGAAAATATATGTTCAAAATGAGCATGTAATGATCTGATAAAAAGTTCAAAACTTTTGTTAAATTGAGTATAATTCGTTAAATACCCAAAATTAGTAAAATTACCAATATCTACCCAATCTACATATGTAACTGGTTTATTTGTATTTTTACCATCAATTACTAATTTATTATCAACATAACAATATTTTGATTCTGTATTTTCGTTTTTTGTTCTTGTCATAATTATTTATTAATTATCTTTTTGAAGTTTTCCATTAAATTTACCAAATTCATTACTTCTATATATGATATATCTATTACCAAGTAAAATTTTATTATCAGTATATATACTGAATTTATAATTTTCACCAAGACCAATTTCAATATCATTATATATCTTAATGCTATTATCATTTAATTGATATGCATCCCATTTAAGTTTAATATGTTCAGTTTCTGAATAAGGAATAGCAAAATAAAAATATTGATCAGAATCTGCTAATTGACCACCTTTAGTTGAATCAAGCCAATCATATAATAATTCTGATGGATATCTAATTTGTGAATAATCTTTCATTTCTAATTCAGCATTAAAATCAGAAGATGTAGGATCATTATATCCATAATAGAAGTAATTATTATTTATTATACCAGAAACAACAAAATCAAATGTACACCTACAATTACTTCCATATATTTGTTCTTTGGCAGCATCAATAACACTTACTGTAATATTTGATGATTGTGATGCATTTATTGCTTGTGGTTTAACAATAAATTCAATTTGTTGTTTATTACTTTTTATTTCATAATCATATGTTGTTCTTCCTTCACCAGTAATAGATTTAATTAATACTGCATCTGAATTGCTCGAATTTACTCTTAAATATAATTTTCGTTTATCATATGATTCAGGAAAACTATTATTAATATTTGGTGAAATATGGCATACATATGTAGCTTCTTGTTGCTGTATAACTCCAGACATGCGAACATTAGTAATAATGTTATTACTATTATCTTTTACTTCAATCTTTATAGGATTTAATGATGCGACTAAATCTGTTGTTGTACTTTGTGATACATCATATGTAGATAAAACATTATAAAATAATGTATTATTTAATTTATATGTATCTTTAATAATATTACATTTATATTTATATACAGCTGAATTTTGAGTTACAACATCATTTGGGTTATCACTTAATCCAACAAGTGAAATTGATATATTATCTTGATATTGATTATTTACTCGTAATTCTATTTCATGTGAAATATTTTCAACATTAATTAATTCACTATTTGTTGGATTGTCTAATATTAATTGCACATATAAATAAAATGTATTATCAACAGAACTTATTGCTCCAGTTAAAGATCCACCCGTTGAATAATCTATAGTATATGTAGAATTACCAAATCCTTCATATTCTAATCTTACAACACATATTGCTGATAACTTATTAATATCTCTTAAACCTAGTAATCCTGTTGTATAATCAAATGATAAATTAAATATTTTATCTCCTATAGTAATGGTTGAATAACGTGGATCTATTCCAACAAATCTTGTTAATCTTTCACCATCATACCAAATATTTCTAATTGGAGATCCATCTGGTCCTTCGGATTTTGTAAAAAATACTACAAAATCATATTTAGAATTTTTTATTATATCTAAATTATCTTTATCATTTAAATTATTTGAAAATAATAATTTTTGATAATCAGCTATATTTATTTGAGACATGTCAATATTTTTTATTATATATATTTAATAATAATTTATTTTGATATTAAATTTCTTGATAATCTTTCACTAATCTCATTATGATTAGCATCAACATCAGTATTAATATCTATCCAATATAATTGATTAAATTCCTCATCATTAATAAATGAATTATATGTTACCTTTTGATTATTAAATGATTGTTTTAATTGTGTTTCATTAAGTATAAATATATCATTAGTTCCATAATTATAAACAATATTTAATTCAATATTTGTATTATCAATTAATGGTTTATCAGATGACAATTCATAAATATCATAGCTAACACAATAAAATTTATTATCAGTTGAATTTTGTACGTGTTGTATTGGTAACATTATTCCAGCATATGTTTTCTTTACACCACCAGTTACATTATATTTTTCACTAAAATTGTTATTAGTTAAATAATATTTACGTAATGAAAAATTACTTGGCACTAATATATATGATTTAAAATCTCTATTACCTACATCAGTAATTTGGTTTAATTTAAGTAAGATATCATTATTATATAAATTATCGTAAATATTATTTAATGCAATATCATAACTATTAATAGCTTTGTTTATAAATATATCAATTAAATTTTCTGATGTTACTGTTGTATTAAATACACATTTAACATAATATTGTGGTATAATTGATAATGTGTAATCAATTTCAATTCTATTTGGTTTAATTGCATTACCTGGAGATGTTATTTTCCAAGGTCCATCAGATTTATTTTTACTAATATTATATAAACCTGGATAATATTGATATTTAGATGCAGGAGTTTCTTTTACATATAAATATATCTTTTTAATAAGCTTAACTTCAGGTGTTGTATCAACAACCATTGATGGTAATGTCTTTTTATAAACAAACTTATGAGAATGTGAATCTATACTATTATTTGTATCAGTATCATATTCAGAGTCAGTAATAATATTATCATAATCAAAATCATAATTTATAATTATACCTTCTCCTTCCTCATATTTTTTAGTACCATCTTCGCTACGACTATTAAAATCATGTAAAATATATAATTTTTCCAAACCACCACTATGATGATCTTTAGTTATTATTTCAATATCTAATTTTGATATTGTTTTACCTATTGGATATAATAATTTATTACCAACAACTAAATTATCATTTACATATATTTTATAGCTTTCAACTTCTAAATTTTTATATTGAAATTCTTCTCCATGCAATAATAAATCTCTTGTTGGTATTGTGTAATTATTTATCTTTGCAATAGTTTTAGATATATCACCACCTTCTATTGCTACGTATTCATCGAATTTTTTAATAATGTTTTCATCAGCATTAGATCTGGCAGTTTGTTCAGATTTATCTGCTTCTTGTAACGATTTAATAGTAGCATCATAAGTCTTAACAATACGTTCACCAATGAATTGATTTTCTTCTGTTGAAAAACCATATCCTGATGCTAAAAATTCATCCCCTAAATATACATAGTTTCTATTAATATTATATTTTGGTTGCTTATTTTCATTAACATTAGTATCATAAGGTTGTAAAACAATCATTGAGCCACTATTAGCTAAATATTTAGTAACACCTTTAGATTTAGCAACAACGCATTTTAAATATTTACCATCAAATTTACTTATATCATTATTTATGTTTGTCATTATTTTACTTACTTATATTTAGTTATGATTCTAATCCATCTAATAACGCATTATATGAATTTAATGATGATAATGTTTGACTATAGTCATACTTAGCTGTCATAGTTAATATAAAATGATCAGGATCTTTAATTAAAGATGGTTTAACATCAAATGCTAATGTTTTTGATATTGAAATTTTTGTTTCATCATTATTAGGTGTTAAGAAATATTCAAATAATAATGGAATAGAAATTGTCTTACCAACATCTAACATTAAATATTGAGAAGATCCCTTATTATCACATAGTACTTGATTTCTATTTAATAATTCTGGAATAAAGAACGCACCATTATAATAGTTTACTGATGATTTTGATATTCCTTCCATAAATTCACTAATAGAAATATTATTTGTTAAATATGAAATTTTGCCATTAATATTAGATTTAAAGTTTTCATATTTTAATATATAATTATTATTAGAATTATCCATATTTGAATACATATAGAAATTATCTAAGTTATGATATATCGTTGATTCTGATTCATTTGGTGTTTCGTAAACAATATTATTTGCTGAGTCTTTAGTTAATAAACTCCAATAATTACTGTTCATTATTGAGTTTGTTGTTTTACGATTTCTAAATGCTAATAATACTTGTAAATCATCCTTTCCAATATAATTAGTTAATTGACCCTGATAAACAGGTAATATTTGTTTTGTAATATTAACTAAGTCATATTGACGTTGCATTAATTCATCTTGATATAATGACTTATTTGTATATGGATTTGTTTGTCTAAAATAAATCCACTGACCCATATATTGTGGTATAGTACATTCAGATGGAATGCTTGAACCTTTAATTAACAAAGGAACACGTTCATAGTTTTCAATATATGTATTAAAATATGCATTTTCACATTCTAATAAAGGAACATCTGTATTACCTGAAAAAATACTATAGAACTTAATTGGTGATGATCCAACATTTTTAAATATTAAGTTGATTTCTTTTTTAATGAATGAATCCGATGTACCATTAACTAATTCATTTATTACAACATTATTTATTGATGAATTTGATAATTTAAGTGAATTATTATCCCATTCAATATATACCTCATAATTACTATTTATTTCACTGTCAATAGCAGTCTTATAAGATACAATATCATTATTCATTTGTAATAATTTATCCTTTAATGAAATTAAGTTATTTTCGGATGTATTAAATCCTGAATATATATTTTCTGGTAAGTGATGAAACACTTGAGAATTATCAACAAGTTTACCTCCTATATGTTCTTCATATCCATGATTAATTAATATATTCATGAATTTTGCATTTAATACATCTTTATCATTTTCATCTAATATTGAAGATATATCAGTTGTTTCAGTATATTCATTTGGGAATACAATTGTTGTTTCATTAGACCATGGTGTATATAAATTAATAAATGGTTGCCCAATATTATATTTATATCTTACTCTAACGACAACATCTTCACCTTGATTAATTGGAATATCAATTTGATTCCATTTAATTACATTTGATATTGCATTATAATTTGAATATTCTATTGTATACTTATCTGATGTACTATCAAATTTTAAGTATCTTTCACGTTCAATATTATGTAATTTATTCCAATCTGTAAATATTACATCATTTGTATTTAAAATAGAAGTTGAATCTTTAGTTGCTGTTTTATACTTATATTCAACATCCATTCCTATAATTGTACATTCATTACCAAATACATTATGTAAATACTCTATCATAGGAGATTCTAATGATGAATCATATTTATCATTTACATCAGTTACACCACGTACACGATATTTAGAATCACTTAATCCTAATACACCACTCTTTGCTTGATTAATATTATCAATTATACTTATTAATTGTTTTTCAAGACTAATACGTTCATTGTAATAATCAGTTAATTTTGATCTTAACGAATCTTGAGAAACATTTGATTCTTTAGTAAAATCAGTAGTTGTTAATTGAGTATAAACCTGATCAACATTATCTTGAACAGCTTTTAACTGTGAATTTATTTCTGTTTTCTGATTATGTAATGCAATTATGTTTTTTGTTGTATCTTCATCAATAAGATGTGAATTAATTCTTGCAACTTTAAGCAATAAATCACCATCACTATAAAGTGTATTTGTAACATATTCTTTTACTTCATCACTTTCAGTTAATCGTTTTAATTCACCATTTGTAAAATTAGATACTTGTGGATAAGATACTTTAGAAATACCATCCATTAAGTCTCCAATGTTTTTACAATATTTTTTATAATATTCTATATAATTAATGTTATTGCCATCTTCATCTTTAATATAATTTCCATTACTATCTTTCATGTAAATTGTATTAAGATCTAAATGTATAGCAGAAGATTTTTCACTACGAATATTATTGTATATTGTACTTATAAATAATATAATATGTGGATTTTCTTCCAAAGGAACATCAATATAATGATATGCATCATATGATTCATTATATATCTGTAAATACATTTCAGAGTTATCCTCATATGTCTGTAAATTAATATGTCCAACATATTCTTCTAATATTACAACATATTCATTATTATCTGAATCATTTACAGAATTATATATTGTTTGTATATCTTTTATTTTATATACTACATATTCATTTGATAAACATACTAAATCACCCTTCTTTAATTGATATTGAATTGAATTATCATCTTTATCAAAATAAACCAATGTATTTAATGTTAATGTGTATTCAATTGATGAATTTGATTCATCTTTACTATTTATTTTTTCAATTTTAAAGAATGATTTAAACTTATCTGCTTTTACTGGTAAATTAAGTAAAGATTCATATTCATCATAATCAGTACCTTTTACTTTATTAAATAAAGCTCCTTTTATATCTGAATAGTTATCATATAATCTTAAATATTCAGCATCAGATTCATTGTGAATAATTAATTTATCAACAACAATTTGTGATACATATTCAGGTAGATTATTTAAATTTAATCTTATATATGTTTTAGGATTAACTAAATCTTTGAATATATTGTTATCTTTAATATTAAAACCTAATGTAGATAAGTTTGATATTTGAGGAGTTACCGGTGCATTATTTGCTTTAACTAATGATAACTTAAACATATTAGATGTTTTTTCAAACCAAGCTTCTCCAGATTTAGGTATAGTAAATAAATTAGATATGATATTATCTAATTGTTCTATTTTACTTTCAAGATATAAATATGATGGTATTCTTAATGATGTTGTAACATTATCAATTGATGTGTCAGTGTTAATTAAATCAATTGTAATTTCTGGTGATTGTGTTGATAATGATTGATTTATAGCAGTTAATATGTTAACTGCATTAGCCATCATTTTTTCAATTTTTATATAGTATTCTTTTATTGAATTATTTTGCATATCAAAAATTATTAATTATTATATTTCCATGTAATATTATCAACATATCCGGCTAGTTGTTTCTTAAACTCCGTTATTTCGTTTTTTACATAATTATTTAATTTAAGCATACTATCATCTAATCTTGAAATATTAGAATTAGTACCAATTGTTTTAATTTGACTTTCAATAGATGATAATCTATTTTCAAGTTTTGTAATATTTATGTTAATATTATTAAATCCGTCTAAAACATCATTTATTTTTGATAATGTTTCGGCAAATGTATAATATTGATTTTTTAATATACTATTATCATTAGTATCTTTTTGAATACCACGTGAATAAGGGAATGGTTTAAATTGTGAAGATATTAATAATGACCAAAATGGATATGCTCCTATTTCTGAGTCTTTCTTTAATGTTATAAATGAATCTTCTTCTTCGTCTGCTTGAATCCAAATTCCTAATGGAACATCGATACGAGCTTTTAAGTTTGTTGTAGTTTCAACATTAGAATTTAATATTATTACTTGTTTTTGAACTCCATTTTCTTCAATGTATTCAGGTTCTAATATATTTGAATTTGAATTATAATTTACATTAACAATTGAATATAATGGGATAATAACATTAAATACAATATCTTTTCCAGATTCATTTTGCTCAATGTATTTAATATATTTTAATTTTGAATCATAGTTATAAGTTGATTCACTATCATATAAAGGAGTTACATTTTGATATCCTTCAAATAATTCAGATGATGTCCATCCATATAATGATGTATTATCTGATTCTGTATATGTTAAACTTGAAACACTTGTTGGTGATACACTATCAAATACTATTTTACCTTCATAATATTCATTACAATTAATACAACATATTGTATCTGTATATGTTCCATTATAATCCTGTTCAGTAATATTTCCAATATATGTAATTAATTTAAAATTGTCATTTATTTTAATATCATCTGAGCTTAGTGGATTTTCAAGCGAATCATTACTAATTGTATTTGTTAAATATCCCGATGTGTTGGTTTGACATATTTTTAATATTGCTTCTAATAAATAAGCTAATGGTAATAAATGTTTTTCTTCTAATATATCTTTATTTACACAATTATCTCTTAATGATGCTAATTTATTTTCATAATATTTAACTAAATATTTAATAAAATTTTCTTTAGTAGATTTATTTAATCCATTAAGTTTTAAACAAAGAAACTTATCTGGAAATATTTTAGTATCAGTACTTAAGAAATTTCCAGTTAATGATTCTGTATAATTACTAAATGTTAAAAATTTGCTATCAGGGCCAGATGTGTAAAATAAGTTTGTTTTACGTTTCATGATATACTATATTAAATTATCTTTATATATAAAAATAATCTTATAAAAATAAATTTGTGTAGTTTGAACTAATTTAATTTATTAACTATATATAATTATATGATTTAAAAAATTATATAAACAAATAATATTTAATTTTATAAAAATAAAGAATATGAATAGAAAGAAGACAGGCGTTCGATACTTGAACGTAAATTACTCAGTTAACCCGGTCAAGCGCGTTGTCGCTTGTCACCTGACATTTGGTTTTAATCTTAATCGTTTTCCATGTATTGAACTTTTGGAGAATGACAATGAGTTTAATAACATGTTGTTTAATGAATTTAAAGTAGAGCATTGGGCTATTGAAGACAATGTAGAGTATGAGCCACATTTGGTTTGTCAAGTTGTTGCATTTGCAGATTGCGCACCTGATGATGAGTTCGATGAGGTTCTTGGTAAGAAGATTGCATTGACTCGTGCACAAGCAGGAGCATTTGATACAGCTGCTTATATTTATGAGAAATGTCAAGATATTCTTATTAATGCAGCAAATACAATTGATGTATATTTTGAGAATTGTGTTGAGTCAATCGATAAGTGCAACAATCATGTTGATAAGTTGATTGCTGATAAATATGGAGAAGATCCTACGGAGTAATAATTAATTATATATGAGGTAGGCATATGCCTACCTCAATTTGTATTTATATGAAACTTACAGTTTTTGATATTGAAACAACTGGATTGGATAAGACAAAAGATCAAATTATTCAATTTGCAGCTTTGAAAATGGAAACTGAGACTCATAAGATCTTGGATCAAATTAATCTTTATATTCAACCTTATGGAACATATGAGATTAATACTGGTGCATATTTAAAACATCGTATATCAAGAGAATTTTTGGAGGATAAACCTTATCTTAAAGATGTTGCTCCCCAAATTATTGAGTTTTTTGGGGATGATGATGTATTAACATTTAATGGTAATGGTTTTGACATTCAGTTTCTTAAGTATGAATTAAATAAGTATGGGTATGATATTGATTTTATCGGACGTAATTGCTATGATGCATTCATGGAAGAAAAACGTCGTAATGGAATAAGTCAAGAAAATACTTATTTGAGATACAAAGGTAAAACAATGGCTGAAGCAGGTTTAACTGCTCATGATGCATTTTCAGATATTAAAGCAACATATTCAATTTTTGTTGCACAGCAAAAGATTAAAGAATATGGACCAGAAAAAATGTATGGAGAAGATAACGTAATATCTGATATGGATTTTGATGGTCATATTGTTCCATGCATGAATATTGGTAAATATCGTAATGTTCCATTGGAATATATTGCTCAACATGATCAAGGATATTTGCAATGGTGTGTAAGTGATAAATGCAATTTCATGCCATCATCAAAAAAATATATTCAACAGTATATTAAGTAAATCATGTCAATGATGGATGAAACACCTGATTATTTTATCAGGGATGGAAAAATTTATGCTCATCATAGAGGTTCAACATATGTTTCTGGTGGATTTAGAGATCATGAACCTTCATATAATCAATTATTAGGAGATGCAACTCCAATAGCTATTAATAGATTTTTGCAGAATAATAGTTATTTATATAATTATGATGAAGGACGAAAACAAACTCCTATTGAAAGCAAATATAAAGATGCTTTCGGTAATAACATATTTGAAGGAATGATTGTTTATTGTGTAAACACTCATTATGATGATAGATTTGCTGGTTATATTAAAGGAGTAGTTGTTGGATTTACTGAAGAGTTTATAAAAATTCAAATTATGAATTATGATAAAACAATTAAGTATCATATTTATGATGAGAATCCACCAATTAAAAGAATGCCTCATAGAGTAATTTGTTTAGAGCAAATATGAATAGACATGCAAAATTTTGGTTAACACTTGGTACAATTTATACCTGTATTTTATTTTGGGTATTTTTTGCAGCATTTATAAATACTAAGTATCGTATATTTGGAATGTTGGCAATACCAGGTGGTATTTATTTTTTAGGACAATTTTTAGTAAATTATTTTAGTTTAACAGATGATGAAAATAAGTGAATTAATAAAAGAGGTTACAAAGGAATATATGCCTCTTTATAAGGATATTAAGCAAAGAGAAAAGGTAGGTGCACCTGTAACTGCAGAGGAAGCACAAAAACTTTTTGAGTTATCAACAAAGCTTGAGTTGTTTAAGATTTTGAAGTCTTCATTTATGGAGACAATTGTTAAAGACGAAAAGGGTAAGGTAACTGAATATTTTGTTAATAATGAACTTATAACATTCCGTAAAGAAAAAGCTACCGATAAGAATGGTAAGGAAGTTGAAGTTGATGTTGTAAATGAATCAATGGAT
>JAEEGL014504527.1_pt1 | contig 94376 bp, 82 predicted proteins | sample 9134231 | NCBI WGS metagenome assembly JAEEGL01 (sample SAMN16246548, study PRJNA631951) | gut metagenome | biome: gut microbiome; feature: rumen; material: fiber-attached | host: Bos | place: Iran: Karaj | collected 2018-10 | reverse complement strand
TGATCTCGGACTTCTTAACGATCATGTTGAACTTCATAGTTGGTACTTCCTTTCATATGGGCTAAGTCTTTGACGTATATATGTCTAGATTCTTGCCCATGTTATCATAATAAGAATATACCACTATTATAGGGGATTTATACGGTAAAAAACATTCCCCTAATTTCAACGCGTTAAGTTAAATACGCAAGAAGTAGGTGAAATAATGGCTACAGCTATTAATAGCTCCTATCCAAACTATGTCAGTGTTGCAAGCATAAAACGCTACTGGTTGGATATGATTGCTCCCAACTATTTCGATTTTGAAAACGTTAATAACTATAATGTCGGTGTGTTTGGTTATGTCAATGAAGTCATGGGAAACACCACCGAGGATATCTTCAATGCTGTGGCTATCACCAGAAGAGAATTCTATCCGGTGACAGCTCAGTTTACATCATCCCTATATACGATGGCAGCTCTACAGAACGTAGAAATTCCTCTTACCAAACCCTCTACCTGCCGATGCATTCTAATTATTCCCCAGTCTGAAGTAATCGCAAACTCTTCTCAGATGGACGACTATAATAATGGTCAATTTGAGTGTGTGATCGATGACTGTCTGAAAATCTTTGCTGGAGATCTACAGTTTATGCTGGATTATCCTATTAAGATTATCAGCAAACAGAATTCCGCGAATAGACAGTGGTCTCATACCGTTCACTATGATGTGAGTACAAAAAATACTCTTGCTTCCCAGATTGCTTCCGGAAGTGGTAGTCGCTACATTTCCACTAAAATCATCAAAGAGAATGGTGTTAACTATCTAGCATTATTTATCGATACGATTCGTCAGTTGGAAATGGTGGAGAAGAATGAGATTGTTGTAAAGGATACCATTCTTGATACGGTTACCATGGATATCGATTTTGACGGTAACCTTGCAAATTTTGAGGTGTTCTACAGACAGTCTTCCAATACCGAAGAAATTCAGCTGGATAAGTATATGATAAACTCAGCTATCACAGGTTCCAATCCCTATGTGCAGTATGAATTTATTAATCAGAATAAGATTAGGCTTACGTTTGCATACAACACCACCTGGACTCCGAGGATCAATTCGGAAATCATTGTAAGGATATATACATCAGAGGGTGCTAATGGTAACTTCAATCAGTTCACTGAAGACGTTGTCTGTAGTTCGAACTCCGAAAAATATCCATACAATGCTAATATGACAATCATTGGAAAAATTTCTGGTAGTGCTACAGGTGGTGCAGATCAGGCTCTAACGCAGGAATTTCGTAATAAGATTGTCACGGCATATAGCACAAATAATACGATTGCTACTGAAAACGATCTTCAGATGTATTTCAATGATATTTCTGATGATCTAAACGGGGTGAGGATCCTATTCAATAAACGAAGAGATGACGTTTTTATTCGTCTCTTTGGTGCATATAGCGTATATAAAGATTCTGATGAAAATATTATTCCCACCAATACTCTTGATATCAGATTTGAGAAGGATGATATTTTCGTTGATCCGAGCTCTACTCAGATTATGATTCCTGCGGGATCGGTGTTCCAGTATGATAGTCTAATGATTGCTCCCATCGGAACCGCATACTACAGTACACAGGAAATGGACCGTGAGGTTGGAACTCTTGATAACCCGACACAGGTGATCCCGCTAACGGATACAATAGGTCAGATCTTTTTCATCAACGATATATACTATGTGTATCTTGATGGATGTGAAATTTCAAAATCTACCGTCATTCCGATGAAAAATGGTGATGAACTACTCGATCTCATGGAAGCCATTCGACAGTATGGTGGTAGTGCATATGATTCCATTCCATTTTTTACAAATCCGTTTATGATGATCATCCACTCGAACCCGAATTCCTGTGGCTATTATCTTAATTCTCTTGAAAAGGTTCTCCCTATCGAGTATACCTACATCAACGATAACTCTCTACAGCAGTTCATTACCAGTAGTCTGGAGGTTCATCGTAATGCACTATCTGGTAATAATTTCTATCGGTTTAGGATGATGGCAACGCCCACATCTGATAATTCTGTGGACTTCTACACGGAAAATGATCCAACACAACGGGCAAACCAGATCAGAGCCGAATCTTCTGGTATGGTAGTCAAGGAAGAATATTACTATGATGAGATCAATGGATACGGTTATATCCGTACAACCATTCGGTATTCTGACTATGACTACACCCACGAAGATGTATATATTCAGACTTCAAATGCCGTACGACTCAATGGCTCGGCCGCTGAACTGTTTACCGGCTATCAGATGAATTTTAGAGTCGGTGAAAAGTTTAAAAGAAATGATGTTATTGCGGTAAAGAGATGTACTGACCTCGGTAATCTTCTATTCATCGGTGTTTTGGATGGCAAGGATCATTCCGGTGCTCTAACGAAATCTCAGCTATATATTCCCATGACCATACAGTCAATTGACGAAGCCAGTGGCGCTATGGTCATGGAGGGATATGTTGAAACCGATGACTATATCGGCACTAATGCAAGTATTGCGCTAACACATGGTGCAATTCGAACCGATGGTACAGATAACGGTAACGTTGCCGTTCCTATGGAAGCCGAAACGTTTACCGTTGACGCTCTCTACAAAGATCCGAATATCACGGATAACTCGAAATATCAGGAATACAATATCCTTAGTGGATACACTCACACAAACACCTATATGACAAGTAGTGATGAAAGTTTCGACCTAATCACAGCTCTAAGTTTTATTCGGAGCACGGTGGATTTCTATCCGATCGACCCTCTTGCTCCGTATAATAATGAAAATTATAATGTATATACAGATGGGGTTCCGCTACTCGGTGCCCGTTGGGCAGCCAGTGCTAGTCAATTTGAATATTTCATTCAGCAGTATTTCAAATTGAATGAGAACCTAACCACTGCGTACTTCAATCTTAATAACACCTTCAGTATAGATTCAAAATTCTATAATACCTATGGTCGCGCAAGATTCTATACCGTCGGTAATAATGTGGATTCCATGGTTCCTCTTGATAACGTGAGATGTAATTTCCACTTCGGTGCAAAGCTCAACACAATTTCCAACGTCGATGATTTTGTCGCTCGATTCAGAAATTTTGTCAGAGATTACATCGAATCGGAAGATTATATCACCAGTGAAACCCAGGATATCTACATCATGTCTCTCATCTCTGCTCTCAAGGAAGAGTTTGAGGAGATTCAGTATCTGGAGTACTATGGCTTCAACGAGTACAACTATAGTGCTCAGAAGATCATTGGCCCCGATATGACAATCTATCAGCAAAACTATGTACCGGAATTCATTAATCTGGATATTGTAAAAGATGCTTCCGGTAATACCTATCCTGCGGTACAGGTGGACATTCTGTAGGCCTTAAAAACAAGGCTTTAAATGCACCATCTAAGAGAATTTCATTCTAATGAAAGGACCGGTTCTAATATGAAGCGTAACAAAATGCTTCTCACCAGCCAGGTATACAACACTCTTATGGGGGATGCTGTGTCCATGGTGGTGACCGAAGCTTTTCTAGATGCACTTCCGTTTAATAACAAGGCGATTGCTCGAGAGTCTGATGGTCTTGGTCGCTATTGCTACAATGTGGTACGCAAGATGCACCCCGAAACTCTCATCGACAGAGCAATCGAAACTACAACCAACCCCCTTCGGCTAGATTTTCTTCTGAATCTGAAGGAAGGACTCTCTGCCGTGGTTGAAGCCGCCACGAATCGCATCGTTAACTCCGAATGCCTTAGTACCGAAAGCACTCCCGAAATTCTTCGGAAGGCTGCTCTGGAGGAAAAGGAGATCAACGATATCATGGTTGCCAGTAAAAAGGCTGGAACCGATGCCGTTGGTGAAATTGCAAAGAAAAAGCTACTCGATACCATTCGTGATGAACGAGAAGCCTTCCAGCGTTCTGAAAAACTCAATAGAGAAATCAAGGACGTTATTAAGGATGAAGCCCAGGAACTTCGTGATTCCCTTAATGAGGACGATGAGGTTGAAGTCTCTGCTCCTGAAGAGGCTCCGGTGGATACCGAATCTAACGATTCTACCGCCACCGATGAATCCGAACGAATGGATGAATCTCTGGACTCCTATTTCAGGGTTGTGCTAAACGCTATTGACCCCAGGAAGCCGATTAGCTTCTTCTCCCGTCTCCAGGATGTCTGTATGGAAAATCTTCTGTACAGCAACGAAACCCCGAAATATGAAATTCCTTTCACGACTCTTGAGAAGATCACTCTTGAGTCTACTCTACCCTACTTCGATCTCAGTCAGAGATCTCTAGTGGATGAGATGAAGGCTCTACAGATTTCCATGGAATCTGCGGTTGAGTGTGAGAATATGGACCCCGAAGACAGAGCTCATAAGATCCACAAGATCGCCAAGACTTCCATGATCTGCAGCATCTGTATTCTCACTCTTCTTGAGGTTCTTAAAACCATGAACCTCCAGACTCCCGATCTTGACATGGTCAAGAATTTTGTCAATAAAAACACAAACGTCCAGAATGCATCTGACATGGACATCGAGCGTATTGAAAAGCGTGTCGACGATGCCACCGACGGTGTGCGTAAGTGTGTTGCTCTTGGAGCTCTTTCCGCTGACGAGACGGCTGCCGCCAAGGAGTCTCTCATGACGGTTAAGAAGATCCTAGAGTCCATGACTGTTCCCACTGCAAAGGAACCCGTTCGTAGTCGGATGATTAATAAGATCACCCAGGCTATCGAATGCTCTCTTCAGGAACCTGAGCGTGAAATTCGGATGGATCCCACCTCTGTTCGTATTCGTGAGGATAACATCGCCGCTCTCGAGCATGCTATTAAGCTGCTCAGCAGGCGTGTTGATGTAAACTCCGTAAACATCTGTGTGGAATCCGATACCCATATGGGAAATGATAACGAATCCATTACTCTGCGGGCAACCGGTCTTGATCGTCGTGGTACTCCTGCTACTGAGCATTTCTTCAATTTCACTCCGGCAAAGTTCCTCGGAGATAACATTGCAGATGCCCTCCGTGAATGTGCGGGATACTGTGATATCAAGGTGGGTCATAAACCTATCAATATCTATTTTGCCGATCAGGGTTATTCTGTACCGCTCTGTAAGTAAGATGTAAAATAGAAGCCACACTCTTTACATGGGTGTGGCTTCTATTTTTTGGACAATTGGATAATATTATGAAAGGAGATGAAACGAATGGGGCCAGAAACCCTAGATCGTCTATTCATCGACGATAAATCGATGATAGAAGAATTTATTAAGCGCAGATTTCCAGAAGAATCCAACTGGACGCAGGGAAACTGCTACTATTTTGCAAAGATTCTAGAAACCAGATTTCCTGGAGGGAAGATTATGTATGAGCCCGTAGATGGACATTTTCTTTACCTCTATAATGGTCAATATTACGATCACAACGGTCTATATACGGGAGATACCTCCAGAGTATATGATCATCACATTGAAGAGGGATCTGGATTCTATAGAGAGCTAAAAAGAGCAACCTTCGAAAGCTATATCATTTGAATAAACTAAAAAATATAAGCAGAAATAAAAAAAGGAGGAAATTTGAATCATGGATATCACGAGAATCGTACTTGCGCTGATTGGCCTATGCTCGGCAATCATCACTGGGTTTGTCGTCCCCCTCATCAAAAGTAAGCTAAATAGTGAGCAGGAGAAGCTTCTTCAGGTCATGATCAACTGTGCGGTATCTGCCGCGGAGCAGCTCTTTAGAGAGAGTGGTATGGGTGCAGAGAAGAAGCAGTATGTCCTGAATTGGCTAACTGAAAATGGAGTTAACATTGATGACAGTAGGCTGGATGCCATGATTGAGAGTGCTGTTTATGCTCTTTCCCATGCATTTTCCGGCTAATATCTAAGGAGGAATATCAATGAGTAATAGTCCTCTCGTCGAGTATACGAAAATAAGTCCATTTAAAAATTCTCCCAGAGAGAGCAAAATCGATAGGATCACCCCACACTGTGTGGTCGGTCAATGTTCCATTGAAGCTCTTGGAGCAGAATTCTCTAGAGCCAATAAAAAAGCATCGTCCAACTATGGTATTGGAGTCGATGGTCGCGTCGGAATGTTTGTTGCCGAATCCGATCGCTCCCGGTGTAGCTCCAGTGCCAGTAACGACAGTAGAGCTGTCACCATTGAATGCGCATCCGATGCAACACATCCGTACGCATTCAATAATGCGGTCTATGAAAAACTCGTGCTTCTATGCACTGACATCTGTAAACGAAATGGAAAAACCAAACTGATCTGGTTTGGTGATAAAGATAAGACTCTGGCATATCAACCTAAGTCTGATGAAATGATCCTAACTGTTCATCGCTGGTTTGCGAACAAATCCTGTCCCGGCGACTGGATGTATAGTCGAATGGGTGATCTTGCAGATAGGGTTACGAAAGCACTAACGCCTGTAGAGGAGGATGATGAAATGCTATCCTACGACCAGTTCAAGGAATATCTGGATAAATACATTGAAGAAAACCCCAAGGCAATCCAGACCATTTTTAAGGAGAATATGACCAAGTACAGAAAAGAACTCCAGGACAACGATTCTGCAAAGTGGTCTGAGGATTCTCGTAAGTGGGGTATCGATACAGGCCTGATCCAGGGTGGTTCTACTCTTCCCGATGGATCTCTCAACTACATGTGGGAAGATTTCATCACTAGAGAGCAGGTGGTCACCATTATGTATCGGCTTGCCCAGAACTTTTCTAGGGCATTTGCACAGATCTTTAGGGTTATGAAATGAAACCCGCCACCAATAAAAAGAAGAAAAAGAGGGTAAAAAAACCGAGTAGATTTCTAGAGCACATGAAATCCATAGGAGCAACCAATAGGTTGGCAATCTATCTTGTTGGAATGCTGATCATTGGATTGATCATGGGATTTATCCTAGCCATTCTAAGCATCTCTTCCAACTATACCGGATCTCTGATCTGCTTTACCGTCGTATTCACACCCATTGGGACTGCAATTTCTATAGTCCTAAATAGTATCGTGAATAAGAGTAAGGCAGAAAACACAGGTGCCGATGGTGAAGGAATTAAATATGCTCTTGCAATGAATGAGATCTACGAGGAACCTGAAATTCTTCCAGACAACGAACCGGAGACCGATGGTGAATCCGTAGAAATATCGGATGCTTCTATCGAAAGTCCTCCTATCTAAAAACATAAATAAAGCTAGTGTACGAATTCGTACACTAGCTTTATTTTTTACGTCATCTGATAGAATCTCTTAAGGATAATGCGATATCCCATGGCAGATTCAAGTCGAAGTTCAAAGTATGCATGGATAAGGGAATTGTACGTGTTGTACAGAACGGCGGCTTTCCTTGCGTTCTCTTTTACAGTTGTGATCACTTTCTCTTCAGCATCCGGTCTAAGTTCTCGTTCAAGATTACGAACCGAGCTATAGAGCTGTGAGCAGCTATTAACGTAGGAATTACAACGATTTCTTATCTCTGCGGTACTCATAGCATTTCGCTCGATCGCAGGAATATCAGTATTTCTATAGGTTCTTTCTCGTTTATCTGTCCTATACTGAGATACAAGATGTTTAGTCATTAGAGGAGCAGATGTGATTTCAATCTCAGATCCCTGGGAATAGGGTTTAAAAAGAACTTTTAGCATTTCACCCTGAGGAGCATTGATGATGTCGGAGATTCTTCCGGATGGAGAACCCTCTGTAGTCATACTAAGAGTTCTCAGACATCCTTCAACATCCTGCATCAGCCCCCTAATAGGTCTCTCGAGATTATCGTTCGTATATGCATAGTTCACAACGGTCACAGAATCGAGAGGTTTAACAAGTCTCTTTCTCTGCTGATATTGATTATTGAAACCTCTATCGTTGGCCATTAGACTTCTAAGCCTATTTTGTAGCCAGCGTTTCACTCCATCGAGAATATCAGAAATCTTTTTTAGAAATTCCTTAACCGCCGTCAATGCCTTCTGAAATCTATTTGCTTTTTCAACGGAGTTGTTTTCATTAGGCTTATCCTTTACAGCAGACTGTGCAGCAGCCTTTCCATTGATTTCTGCAGCCTTCTGTCCGTTGTCATTCGTTCCAGTAACCTGTGCTTTTGCTCCCTGGATTGGAGCGGCCGTTGCGGCAACTGTGGTTGTAGTAGTTGACGGATTATCAGCTTCCATGGCCGGTCCATAGGAATATCGCGCATCGATCTCAGCAATATCAGCTTCGATTGCAAGATAGTCATATATGATAGAATTATAGTCAGCTTTTATCATCTGCAGATATCCTTTCTTCATAGATTACAGGGTTGTCCAGATGTGGAAAATATGGATCGGGGGAACTTCCCCCGATCCATATTTTTATTTTCTATCGTCATCGATAGAAACGGTTTCATCCAGTTCACCAAGAACCTGAACTCCACCAATGAGCCCCTGGAGAAGATCATAGTTCTCGTTTGTGGCAAGTGCATCCATGATACCATCTGCACGGGATTTGGAGAAACGATATTCCTCATCAAGTCTTCTGGTAAGAGTCTTCTCGTTTGTCAGATTGACATCGAATCTCTTGGTAACCGAAATGTACTGGGTTGAGGTGATGATGGTTGTTAGCACATTGATTACAGCCCGGAGAATTTCGATATCCGTCGCAGTGGAGTTTACAACATCCCACTCACCCTTCGGAGAAACGGTTTCCGTTCTAAGGTTGTAATCATAACGCTCAGGACTACTGATACACCATTCAATAACCTCTGTAGAGCAGAGATTGGTGACATCAGTGCTAATTTCTCCATCCTGTGTCTTGGTTGCAATCCTACGCTTTACATTATAATCCGGGTGCTTATTATTCATCACCTCAAGAGAAGTGAGGAAGAAGCACTTATAGAGCATCCGATAGATCTGGTTTTCGTACTCGACTCCCAGTCCATCAATGGTACCATCCATGAGCTGTTTGAGAATGGACAGAATTTCCAGATTCATACCGCGAACATATCCATTCTCGAAGGCAGACTTACAGGCAAGAACGGCATCATCGATCGTATCCTTATCGGTTCTCTGCTGGATATCAGATACGGCACCAACCTTAATCACACCAGTGGTACCGGTGAGTTTGATGTAGCGCATCTGGGCAAACATGAAGTCTTTATCCAGAGTTCCACCGATGGTCTTTACAGCCTTCTTAAGTCTTTCTCGATAGTCTTCCGTCGCTTCTCGCTTTATCTCCATGTAGTTCTGCTCGTTCATGATGGATTCATAGTCCTGGAGAAAAGCCTCATTCTTATTGATAATAATCGACTGAATCATACCGAGGCATCTCTGCAGAATCTCTTCAGGACTATTGAAGGCGTATTCCTGAAGATTAAACATGGGATCATCAATCCTCTCATCCTCACCATGTGTCTGATTGTGCTGAAGAATGTTAAAAGCCTTCACCTTCGGTTCATCAAACACCTGTGCATTCGTGAGAACACAGAGATCACTCAGAGTCTTTCTCTGCAGAGAGGAGGATGTCGGAATCTGGACCAGCATAACACGAGGATACTGACGATTATTGACGCAGTTTTCAACCTGGGATCCAATCCAGGTGGTGATGATGTCATCAAAATACGGAGCCATGATCACAAGATCAAAGTCATCTCGATTAGAAAGTCCGAGAAGACCACCAATGATCTTTTCATGAGCCTGATAGGATACCGTCTGATCAAAAATGACCACTCTTCGAGGTTTATCTTTGAATTTGATAGAACCAGATCCATCGTTTACATAGGCGTGGAAACTCAAAACGTGAGAAGAGAACTTATAACCAATCTGAGTAGTGTAGGTTGTTTCGGATGCGTTGGGATCGAGCTCAACCTGAATATTCGGGTTTTTAGTTTCATTATAGATTTTCTGAATAATCCTAGCAAACAGTTCGTTTCCATTCGTAGCGATGTTTGCGATCCTATAGATATCCTCAAAATCCCCCTCAGGATCGATAGTGCAGACCTCAGGATTTTTCCGTAGGAGTTTTTCGAGATATGCATAGACTTTTTCCATTGAAAGGATAAAGCTTGCCTGACGGAAAGCTCCCTTCTTTTCCACTTCAGGAATAAAATCCTCATACATGGCTCGGAGAAAATGGTTTGCCGCAACCATGGCAGTGGTTGTTCCATCTCCGACGGTGGTTACACTATTAAAGCTGATCTTTTTCAGCATCTGGAAAACGTTATTATATGTCGGATCTGTAAACTGAAGTTTACTTAGACACGTCCACCCGTCCTTACTGGGGTAGGTAAATCCTGTACCCTCATCGATCACAGTGGTACTTCCATAGGGACCAAGGGTTTTGACAACCATATCAGATGCAATCTGTGCGATCGTGCAGACGAGTTCACGATATTCATCACCACTCACGACATTGCTACTCGACATGATGTCTTTATAGAGGGTTTCGTTGATATATCCCATATAGATATCTCCTTTTCTAAAAATGGTTAAAACTTGGAATTCTTTTTTCTGCAACAGAAAACAATTCCGGTTCAAATCTACCAAATCTCATTTCTGTGATAGGTAAACCAGAATTAAAATCGATTAGCTTTGGAAGGAGCTGATCCATTCCAGATTCGTTGAATGAAAGAGTTCCATCGGGATTTTTAAGCACATCCGTGTTTCCACTGTGATTTCTCAATAGAAATGTTGCAGATTCACAGCGGTGTCTCTTTGGATCAGAAACCATTCTATCGATATCATCGATAGAATTAATGATTACCGTTGTATATTCTACTCCGGAATCAAGGGATGCAAAATCCGCTATATTTCCAGATGTTAGATTGAGTTTATCAAAGATTGCCGGTGGAGTTATTTTTCTGAGATACATGACATCAATTGGTCTAATATCCCAGGGATAAACAAGAGTAACAGATTTTACAAATCGATCATACATTGTTTCCATGATCACATGTCGCATCATAGTTTCGCTACATTGACTGTAGTCATAGTGATCGAGTGCATCTGACATGATACTAGCCACCTGCTCATCGCTGAGATCCATGTCGATATCCACATCATCTGTGGATGAAAGATATCGAATCAGATCCGGGGCATTGAAAAAGCTATAGTCATAATATATACTTTTTGATTCAAAGTTGACTCGCTCTCTAATTTTATATAGTTCGTTTGCCCATTCCGTTCCGAGTAAACCGTAGAACACTAGCTCACATTCCGGAATCCAGGTTCCGAGTACATCGATTAGAAAGTATTCCTCTCTATCGGTAGTCATGCTTAGTGGTACCGAACTATATATGGATTTATGATTTGTATAGATACCCATAGTAACTTTCTCCAAAAAAAAGAATATGGTGGTGGGATTCTGTTCCCACCACCATATTTGTCAGCCGACGAGATCGGAGAGATTGTCCACCTCGGTCATAGTGGGAGTCGGAGTTGCCGGAGTCGGTTCACCGGGAATCTGACGGGTCACTCCCATAGGCTGGAAATTCGGATTCGGGAGCTGTGCATGAACAGCATTCGCAATAGCATTGATATAGTTCATCAGTCGTGACGAATCAATGCTGGTTGCCATACGGGTACCATGACCGGCAATCATACCAGATGCCAGTCGATTGAATCCCTGGACGGTTCTCAGGAACAGATAGAAATCAGCTTGAACCGGTACAGGATTGAAGTTGCCGGTATTAGGATCGTAATCCTCATTGAAAACGACAACTTCGAACTTAAAACGTACGGTGGACTGGGCAACCTTAGTCGTTGCATCACAGCCGATGTATAGAGTAGAGTAGAACTCACCATCGATCACCTCAAACTCCAGAAGAGTGCTCCTGGAAGCATTGGTGAAGATGCTGTAGCGACCATTTTTATTTGCGTTATAGTCCTCGAGCAGATGGTTTACAAGCATATCCTCCAGAGCGATACAGTTTTTCGGAGAAAGAACCGTGGAGTAGCGCTGCTCTTTAGGATAGGTTCTGCGTCCATCTGATCCAACGTGGGGGATCCAGAAGGCGATACTCAAACCGGAGTCAAGAGCGGATACATTGAACTTCATTCCATTCTGGTTTGCATCCCAGAATGAAAGCATAGATGTCGTTATTGAATTTCTCGAGTTATTTCCCCTCATACTTCCCCCATAGGAAGGAGAAGTTCCAGACGACGCATTGTTATAGGACGTACCAGGCTGTACGGGGGTTCCGGGAATATACTCTGCCATATGACACATTCCTTTCTCTAGAATTATGCAGATGTCATTTTCTCATTAAAAGAATACACTAGGTATTTCGTTAAATGATTGGAAGGGAGTTTTAAAACTCCCTTCCAAATCAATCATGAATACTTACTGCTACAATATTGGCATTCGGAGAAGGATTGAGCATTCGTTTTCCCTTATGCTTCTTAGTAAGCGCTGGAATATCAGATTCAGCCAGCGTAACCACCAGATTTCTCATGGCTACTGTCACCTTCTGACCGATTCGAATCCCACTCGCAAACCGAATACCATCCGTTGGATCTAGGGTCATAAGATAACTCTGTTCATTTTTAGATGCTCTCTTTGCCGGATCACCAAAATATCGGATATCGATTTTTTTCACCATACCCTTATCGGAGATCACAAGGACAAAGTCATCGTCTGGACCCACTGGAGCATAACCTCTCACGAAGTCATTCTCCTTTACACGAATCGAAATCAGACCCATAGAATCCTTAGCCTGTTCAGGGATATCCTTCACCTTCATGTAGGAATATTCACCCTGATTGGTGTAGATGATAATCTGCGACTTATCAAACATCACGTCTGCAACCGCAAGCGAATCATCGTCTCGAATCTTCATAGCTCTGATATTCTTAGAGTTTTTGAGCCCGGTAAAAACGTCCATGGGAGTTTTCTTGGCATAACCGTTTTTAGTGATCGTTGCCAGATAGGGAGTACCAACCTTCTTGGTCATAACCTTGATCAGATCCTGGTCATAGGATTCCATACACTGAACAACCTTTCCAGTCAGCTTCGACACGCTATAGAGCATATGTCCATACTGACTTGGCTCAGTATTGTCAATCTGATGGACAGGAATGATGCTATAGCGACCAAAACTATCCAGGAAAATGACCGAGGATGAGTTATGAACGACCAACTGTTCAATCGGGTAGTCGCCGGATTTAAACGAACCCATGTTGACATTCTTATTCGGGTTATCTTTGTAGTAGATGAGTTTCTTGATGAATCCCTGATTAGAGATCACCAGAGAATGGGTGGTATCCGAAACAATCTCTCCAGTATCTTCAGTGACAATCTCAGACTTCCTGGGAGTTGCATACTTACGAAGATCTTCAAGTTCATCCATGATGATCCTATCGATCTTCTTTTCCGAGCGTATGGTCTTCATCAGATCCTCACGCTCCTTCATAAGTTTTACAAGCTCCTGTTGGTAATTTTTCTTAGCATCAGCGTTGAATGCTCTGAGACGCATTTCATATATCTGGGTTGCCTGGTAGGAAGTCATCTTCGCAAGTTTTCGAAGCTTCTCGACGGCCTCATCCTCGTGAGAATGTTGAATGATGTCTGTGGTTTTCTGAAGATTTTCTCCGGTACAAAGCTTAATCAGAATCTCCAGAAGATCAATCCTCGCAGAAATCTTGGTGAGACGCTTATTGAATAGGCGCCGTTTATAACTTCTACGCTCATCCAACCAGGCATTGATCAGCTCCCGCATGTTGAGAGTTTTAATCTTAAGATCGTCAAGAACCACCTTAAATTCGATAGATACCGACTTCTGGAGCTCTGTCTGAGAGTAGAGCTTATTGAGAATCACATATGGATCATGTGCCTTATCGAATAGGATTCGATAGTCAATCCTGGTCTGAATCCCATTATCGGTAATCACCTGATAGGAATGATCCTGAATATCTTTAATGGGAAGAACTCCTTGCTTAGATAGTTCAGCAATTCTCTTACCGACACTCATCAAAGATACCATCCAAGGGACACTTGTGATTTTGATTCCCCACTGACGTGAAGTTTCAAAAATCTCCGCAGTCGCTCTCATCTTAAGAGTTCCCTTTCCGGTACCAATGATATCCGTAAAGCACTGTCCATCATCAACGATCTGACATCCGCTCGGGAGGTCCGGAATCATGTAGACATTTGCAGTCTCAGGGGATTCGATCACCCGCTTGCAGACGTCGATGATATCGTTGATATTATAGGTGGGAATGCGAAATGCATTTCCGATTGCGATGCCCATTCCTCCATTTACGAGAACATTGGGAAATTTACTCGGTAATGACATCGGTTCATACAAATCTGACGCGGAATTGAAAACCATTTCGATACAATCGGGATCATAGTCATCAAAGAAGCATTCCTTTGCATACTTTGACATGGACGCTTCCGTGTACCTACTGGCAGCATAGAGATCACTGCTAGCAGACCCAAAGTTACCTTTACCGGCAATCAGAGGAACCTGCTTCTTCCACCCCTGTGCCATACCTACCAGAGACGGATAGGCTTCACCATGGGCATGATACATCTGAGTATAGCCGGTGATCAGCATAGACTTGAGTTTATGACCTGGAAACGCCTTTTGGAGATAGAGCCCGTAGAGAATTCGTCTTTCCACGGGCTTGAGACTATCGGACAACCGAATCAGATGTCGCCATAGGTTGGTGTTGGCCGCAAATAGGGTCATCTTCTCCTCATCGTACTCTCCGATGTCAACAACTTCAAGATTTTTTGTGGAACCAAAATCGTTCTCAACGATTCCATCCCACAGTCTCTTATCGAGAGATTTTTCCTTTTTCGCCATGTTCTTCCTCCATTAGTTATCGATATCAGCATACGAGAGTTTGAAGTTGTCGATGAGATCACGTCTAGCCTGTCTTAGGTTTACAGACTTACCGTGAAGAAGTTCGAGAACTTCAGTGGCTTTCTTAGCATCTTTAATGGATATCTGAAGAAGTTTACGATATTTAGGATTGGTTGTGGTTTTGAATAAAAGATCAGGTTCAGCTTCGCCTACACTTATCTTACGAACGTTCGTTAGACGTTCTCTCCATGTTACCATGGAAGTTGAGACTATATCATATCTATTATTCCTATTATCAGAATAATAGACCCACGCGCTTCCACTTCACTTGAAGTGTACTCTACTCGGTTATTCTCCGGAAGATTTCTTTCCGGATATCCTTTCGATAGTCGTTGAACCTTCTTCTATCATAGTATATAATAGAAGCTTGGCTGCTGATTATCCACATGGTGGACTTCCCAGCAATTCACGTGGTTTTACAAGAGCTAGTAGTTTAACCCTTTAAAGCGCTGCTCAATCTTTACATCAAAAACCTTACTCATGGTTCCCATAAACTCTCCGATGGTGGCTCTAGTCATCTTATCAGAAGGATTTTTTCGATTCCTATACCAGACATAGAAGCACTCATTCTTCCTAAGCTCTTCCATAAATCTGGTTGCGGTCTTATCAAACAGTCTATCACAGATAACCGTAAAGAACTGGCCATCAACAGATCCGATTAGCGAATTGGTAGAAATGTCATAGGTCATTTCAGGATATTGCGTTTCGAGCTGCTCTTTAAATTCCATTTTATTAGGATACCTTAGCTTCAGATAGCAGATCATTTCTACTATCCTCGTATCACAGGCAGCCTTTTTTCCGAGATTGTCCAACTCCATCTGATATTCGCTATTCATGTTTAACCAGGCCAACGCTTCTCTACGGGAAAGCTCCCTGATTTCTGGAAGCTTGGATCTAGATTTACCATACTTTGGAAGTTCGAGAGCAAACTCACAGTTATCGCAGATAATATTATTGAGCATATTATAATACTCAACCTTATCATAGAGCCATTCGCGACTATTGGTGAATTTTCTAAGAGATCTAAGATCCATGAGATATAGAGGTGGCATAGCCTTGTAAAGATATCCACCCCTGATCAATTCTGGCATGAACTTGAAGAAGAAGCAAAGAAGTAGAGATGTGATGTTACTTCCATCAATATCGGAATCTGTGCAAATAATGACTTTATTATATCTAAGCTTATTGATATCAAAGTCCTTACCTATACCAGTTCCAAGAATTGTGATGAGTTCCTTAAAAGTCTTCTTTTGGAGAAGTTGTGTTAATGTAAGATCGTGAACATTATCGGTTACACCTTGAACCGTATACACCGCCTGATATGCAGCATTTCTACAGTTCAATATTCCACCAGCTGCTGACACTGTACTACCTCATGTTACCATGAGGATTAGACTATCTCATCATGGGTCATTCTTTTACCAAATGGGCCCATGCTCCGCGCTTCGGATCTACTTAGATCCTACTCTACTCGGTTATTCACATAGATCTTTCTTCTATGCTATCCTTTCGATAGTCGTTGAACCTTCTCTCTTATATATAAGAGAGCTTGGCTGCTGATTATCCACGTTTTGGACTTCCCAGCAATTCACGGAGTTTAGAGGGGACTCAGCAATAATTCAATCCCCTTCTGCTAGATAGAGTTCCTTATATCCAGAAGAATTTCTATTGGATACAGTGAAATACTTATCGATTTCAGCATCCTCAAGAAATGTAGTAGCTCTCTTTGTTGAAACTCCCTTTATCTTATGAGATTCCTGTCTAGCTTTCGCAACCGATCTTAGATATGCGATTGCTTTTCTAAGAACGTTCGGATTGTTATTCATGACATTATAGATAGCCTGATACAACCCTCTCTTACCCTCGGTTAGAACATCCTGGTTTGAAATGCGGGTTTTATGCTGACCTTCAAACTGTGGGGCATAGTGCTCGAGATTTACAGCCATCACAAGTCCCCGCTTACAGTCATCAAACGAGACTTCAAACTTCGATTTTGGATCCTGCCTTTTTGCTTCCCGATTCAGGTAATCGGAGATTGCTCTGATTGCAGCCGTTTCATGTGACCCACCTTCAGTGGTGATCACATAGTTACCAAAGCTAGCAATGGAGTTGTCATCAAGGGATCTATCATAGGAGAATGCAACAGAGAGATCAAAGTTCTCCCCAATATACTTGGCCTCAACCGGAGGAAACTCCAGAGAGCTACTCATATAACTAACCGCAGCACTCAAACCCTGAGATTTCCAAACGGTGTCAACCCATTTATGAGGTTTCTTACTATCAGCATCCTTGAGAATTGTGAGGGTGAGTTCGATATCCGGGTCCAGAATGTAGGAGATATTTCTCACATAGTCTTCGATGATATCGTTGGTAAGATCAATCGGACCAAGATATTTCTCAGACGGAATAATCTCTACTTCGGTTCCGGTTCGAAATTCGGGGATTTTGACTACAGGATGCTCTTTAAGTTCTCCATCGAAAAGCTCAATTTTCTTACTATGGTTTCCACGATAGGTCGTAATTGCCATATAATCGGTAAGGGCTGCAGTGACGGTCAATCCAACACCGTTCAAACCGGTAACCTTTTTATTTCTAGTCTGAGAAAGGGCTACGGTTTTACTTGATGCATGCTTCTTCATCACCACATCCACAAGAACATCGGTAGGAATTCCTCGACCATTATCGATAACGGTTATCCTTCGCTCCGGCTGATTAAATATGATGCGAATCCTCTTCTTAAGACGATCCCAATGTGGGTTTTTTGAAGTACACTCATCGATTGCGTTGGCTAGACATTCCTTAAACAGATGAACGGCTCCATCGGTTTGGCTGGATGAGATGTACATTGTTCTATGCAATCGAATTGAGCTAATGGAATTTTCAGCAAAGAATACCTGGTCATCTTGAATATCCTTTACCTTATCTTTTGTAGTAAGGCTAATTACACCCTTCAGATTATTTTCATCCAAGTCGTAACACCATCCTTCCTAATTTTTACGATAAATGATTCTCTCAGCTACTTGTTTTCTAGTGATAGAAATCATTCATTTTTTCGTTTGGAGCTATTTATATGTTTTTATGGGGGTGAATACTTACATCTAAATAATATACCTCTAAACTATCAGACATAAAAAAGATCAGGTTCCGTCAATGGAACCTGATCTTTATCTTTTTTAGTTGGAGCCGATAAGAGCAGAGATCTCAGAATGCCACAGAGGGAAGTCCTTCTTAAGAGTGGGGAAGGGGATCGGAGGTGCGGCGATCACATTTCCACTGGTCGCCTTGAATGCAATCTCATCGATCACATCCTGGAGCTCATTCCCATCTACCGTTCTAGCGAAATTATTATTTTCATCGAGAACGGATGCGATTCTCACCTGCTCAAGCGTATAGGGGAACTGAATGAATCGGAGAGATGCATTGTTCACAACGGTATTTCCAGGAGGATTGATGTTCGTGAATAGGATCATGTCCATACGATGGGCATATTTATTATCCTTATTAAATCGATAAATGTTACCATAGCGCTTGTTGACCTGCACCGACTTGAATTCAATCCGATAGTCGTTACCACGGAATGTCCGGGTGAACGCCTTTTCACTATCGGGTGAAATGGCAACATCCTCCCATTCCTCTTCCCGTCCGGTGAGAGGTGTGAGAATACCTCCGGCAAGAACCGTTTCGATATATTTGACATAGTTCCGAAGAACCAATGCCAAATCCGCCATATCGGTACCTGCACCACGGGAGCGGATTACACCAACTCCAAGCATATTATCCGTAATGGCGATCACATCTTTCATGAGTTCAACGGCACCCTCATTATTGGTCCTTTCGATGGCTTTCAGTTCCATTTCGAGCTTAGACCGGATGTCGATGATAACCTGAGTGTTTTTGTCGTAGACCGACAGACCATTTTCAGCCATGTCTATATCCTCCTAATTAAGAAATATTATAGATATGTGTAGATGCTAAAAAAATAAAATTGCCGGGGGAGTTTAGTTCTCCCCCGGCTTCTAATTGCATGCGCATACAATTAGGGTTGATTACCTGCTGATACGGACAGTATCCGCGTACTGAGACCGCTGCTTCTTCTTACCCTTGTTACCACTCTTGACAATGGCATTATAGAGATTCGGAACCAGGTCATTGGTCTCAAACTGAAGATTGGCAATCTGGGTCAGCAGTGCCTGATCACGATCGGTCTTCACATCGAGACGGATCTTTGAAATGTCGAATACCCGATTAAGAGTATCGAGAGCGGAGTTTAGATCAGCCTCAGAAATGGGACTTACATCGATCTCACGAAAACACTCACGGCAGACATAGAGCGGAGCACCAGTTACCTTGGATTTACGGGCATTCGGCCCTCCCTGGGGACTATTCAGACTAATCGCTCCGTTGGAATCTCGGTGAGCACACGCGCACTGCATCTGGAGTTTCGCTCGGACCATCGATCTTTCGTTAGCCCGAAGCAGCTTGTTCTGCGCAGCAACTTTGGTGACAAGCACCTTGTAGGGGTTTGCCATTTTTATTCTCCTTTCATGTAAAATACGGGAAACGAAGAGTGAACCCGTAACCATGATTATAGAAATTATTATTCAACAGCTATGTTTTCAAACCATTGATAAACATTTCCACATCATGTCACCGATTCACTCTTCTAAATAATATATCGAAAAAAGACTGAAGTAAAAAATTAACCAAATAGGAACGGATCTACCAAATATTTCGGATGATCCTCGTCAACCACTACAATGAAGTTTAGAGTTGACGTTACATGAAATACCGTAAACACGACTCCGTCCGCTTTATCCTTAGAGTTCGACGGATATAGGGGAGAACCGACCAGATCAATCCCATCTGCAGTGGTGAAGGTAAGATCATCCACGGACTTACAAGGAGAGGAAGGGTAGCCGATGTATACCGGATTTTTGTCGTCGAACATCAGGCAACTGATTCTGTCACCATATGTATTGATCAATTCTTGGAGAGCTGCATTGGTCATTGCCATTTTAAATGTGCTCCTTTCAATTTTACTTGATTACTCGAATTGTCTCATCGAGCATGAAAGTACAATTTAGTATACCAATAAAGAAGATGTGAATAAATTCGTTGTTAAGTGTATTAAAACGAGATATGTAGGATCCTCCTCTTTTTTCGATCCTAGATTTCATGATGTTGATCATCTGGAGATAATCCATTGTATATCGAAACATCGTTGTCGAGTTTGTAATATAACCAAACACAATCTCTTCACTGAGTTCCACTTGTTCAGATTCATTTTTTGAAGACTGGCAGGCGTCATAGATCTGTGTATTAAGTCGATCTGCAACTGTGATCAACGGTGTAATCATCTGAATCATATCCTGAATTTTTAGAGTAATTCCAGATGTATCCATGCTACCGGTTTCAATCGTAGAATTTAACTCATCCATGATTTTAGCAGCCTTCATCAATACTTCCACAATCGTAGGTGTGATGGATAGATAGATACCGAGAGCTTCACGTGCACCTTCTGTGATGAAATATGCTGCTTCACCGGATTCAAGATCGATATCACCATAGTGCCTTAGTTCTCCAATGGAAATCTCTCGATCCCGTTTTTTCTCATCTTTGTCGTTAGGTATAATTACGGGATCAGATTTTAATTCTTCCTTTGAGGGTCCAGATCGAACCCCATATATAATAAATCCCAGAAGAATGAGAGAAATTCCTATGGAGACAATGTACATGATCGTTGTAATATCCATAGTTTGTCTCCTTTCGATATTTAGGATTATATTTCTGTCCTTCTTATTAGGGTTTGAAATTTTGATAGATAGACATAGTATTAAATTTCACATGAAAGTGAGTGATAAATTACAATGGATGAGAATCGTTTCATTGCAATTGAATCCGTTGAACCTGGTTCCAAGGAAGAGAATGAAATTGTCCGTCAGATGAATGAGGTAGTACAAAAAAGACTTGTGGATAGTGAACCAAATAAATTACTACTTCGAATGAAGCATATCAGTCATCTAGACCTAGATGGTTTTGGGGCTACTATCCTATCCGAAATCCTTATGAAATTTTATCCGGATAATTCCACTCTACTGGAGACCAGAAACATTCTTCCCAATAAACTTACCCAGGAACTGAAAGAAACTTTTGATCATATTGATGAATACGATATGGTTGTGATTACGGATCTAGCAATCAACCAGACCGTTTTGGATATGATACGTGAGCATCCGCAGGGAAATAAGGTTCATGTGTTTGACCATCATATTACCGATGTGGATCATCTTGAGGAAAATATGGTGGTTACGGAAGATAGTCCGATTCATCCTGGTCATCTAACCTGTGCCACTGAACTATATTACAACTTCATCCGAAACGATAAGATCTATACCGTAATCCATAGCCCTAGCATTCTAAAGGCAATCCGCTATTTTGTAGAATGTGTTCGGGTATATGATACATTTGAATTTTGGTCCACCAGAAATGATCCTGAACTTGAACAGGATATGGCGTATCTAGATGCGCCTAGACTAAACACTCTATTCCATATTATGGATCGTGATGAGTTCAAGGACTATATTTTCAAGTATATCTACAGCGATAATTGGGAGAGACTAACAATTTCCACGCACGCATATCCTTGGGTATCTAAGATTCTGGAACTCGAGAATAATAAAAATATGAAGTATGTGGAATCTGCCATTCGGAGAATTGTTAAGACTCCTCTAAATGCTATCGTCTATAGAGGTTCTGCAATTCACAGTCTGAACTATAATACCGGCGTGATCTATGCAGAAAGAAGCAGCCCTCTTATCGCGAACGAGGCTCTCGAAAGAAATCCTGACCTCGATCTCTGTGCAGTTGTATCGAACAATCAGGTTTCTCTATATTCCAACAAGGAAAATGTGAATGTCTGTGACATTGCAAAGATCTTCGGTGGCGGTGGACACGCTTCCGCTGCTGGATTCACGATTCCCTACATCAGTGCATCCGTGTTCAACATGGATCATTTTGCTAGGATTCTTGAATGTGCTGGAAATCTAATTCCAGGAACCATTGTGTTCGAGGATCTGGACGTGACAGATACAAACTAAAAAATAAAAGATGGTGTACCGTTCGGTACACCATCTTTTTTCATCAAAAAAATCAACCGGTGGGGAGGGATGTGATTATCCCTCCCCATATTCAGTTGTTACCCACAGTGGAGCCTATATAGGCGCCCCTGCCAGGGACCCTGCTCCGTGACGGCTGACGCGGCGGCCAACTAGGGTTATGGACACAGCCCATACAGCAGTGCATCGAGCCCAATATGCGGCGGCCAAAATGCCGTTCTAATGTGGGTATGAGAAAACGAGTCCCGACGACCCGTCGTCTCCAAAGATGATAGAAAAGCTACTAGTCCCTCTGGGTACGACACTGGAAAACTACACCACTGCCAGGGTCGCGATGGTCACAGTCGCACTTACACCCCGCAATATCCACTCCAGCATCCATCAAGTCTCCAAAGCTTTCGGCGCCGGGCCGACAGATGGCAATATCTACGCCAACCGGCCCGGGGCTCATGATGTGGTCATCGTCTGTTTGGTAGACTACCCTCATAATCCAGGTCATAACCCAGAGGGAGGTTTCGCCGCCGAGATCTTTCAGGACAAGTCTGATGCGACAGATCTTCCTCGGCATTCACATTATTATTGGATGTCCTCTCCTCTCATCCGTATAATCGGTAAAAGTGTCGCACCACTAAGACCGAAGCGAACGACTCGGGGTAGCTAATCCCATTGCAAGGTCACCTGAAGTATAACTCCAGCTAACCCGACCAGTGCCGCAGGTTCTGGTCTTCCAATTGAGGCGATGTTGACCTATGCCGGCATTTGGAGGATGTATATTGGCCACACATCCTCCGGTACTTGCCATCGTCTCACCTAAAAAATATACCATTAAAAATTTGATTCAAAAAAATATGGATGGTGATTTTTTTCACCATCCATATTTTATCGTGCAAAATCACAGAAGAGAATAGATTCTGTAGATAAGCGTTCTCGAGATCGGGGTGGACACATCATAGTTATTGAAGGTCACAATAGAGTATAGTTTGATATTGCTATAGTCTGTCGCTCCACTGGGTTTAACTCCGGTGAAGAAACCGATCTCATTGTAGCGAGCAACCTGAGAACCGCCGCTCTCTTCATAGTATTCTCGCACATCATAGGTGTTTAGTTCAATCTGAATTTCAGCAAACGTTTCAATGCCAACGGCACCCTGTTCATCGGTAATCCTACTGGTAACCTCGGTACCATCGGCATCTGGATTGCTGGAATTCTTTAGACAGGTTTTGATTACAGGTGTAGAATCAAATACCTTAAGATACCAGTTATTCTTACTGGACTCAAATTTCTTTCCAAAATATTTTGATGCCTCTGTACTCGGTTGGCTCCCGGAAGACCTTCTTAGCGGAATACCATTGAATAGGTCATACTGCCAGATTTTCGGGGCCTTTACAATACCGAACTGTGATTCTGCTCCTCCATTACCAACACCGAACAGGCATAGTGTTGATCCAGTTGAACTGGATCCAGGAAACCTGGAAGGACTTTCCGGTTCCCAGTTGGCATCTACACCGAGTAGGTTTTCAAGTGCTTTGATGGCACCACCAACCACCACGGTATTACATGCAATTTCTCGTACGACTCGATGATTATTTCTCACACCCAGAAGTTCAAAAAGTCTTCCATGGGGGGTAAAAACATTGGGTTCAGATTTTTCGGATCTATTTACAATGATTAAATCGTCTTCAGGAATGAGAAGACGATCATCCATTCGATGAAATTCGTTCATGATTAGATCATTATCCTCCTTGTATGGAAATTTTATCTAGATCAAATAGCAATGGCTATACCAGATGGCGATGTATCCTTTCCAGATTCGAACGGAAGGCCAGATTCGTCATCAATAATGTATGAGCCATAATTGGGATAGATATATTCATAAAGTACATCCACCTGATTCAAATCTGACATTTTCTGAATGTCAGCCGCTCGATCCGTTTGGATAACTTTCTCGATATAATCGATGTTTGCTCTGATATCACCCTCGATCAATACCTGGGTTAAGTTCGAGCTCTTTATTCTATCGAGAGTCCTAAAGAAGTTTTGATCTCTATCCCGAATTACAAAAACGATGTTAAAATCGAGTATTTCAGCTTTTACAGATTTAAAGAATTTCAAGATTTTTAGTAGAGAATCCAAAATAGAGGCGGATTCTGTAATACCACTCGTTGCCATGGGTATATATTCAACAGACGAGATCATGTCTTCAAATTTAATGAGAGCTAGATTCAGCTCTGTTGATAGACTATCGTCTGCGAGTACAAGATATCGTTGGAGTAGATTTGGATTATAATAATCCAGCATGGACTGGAGGTCTGTGAAAATATTGTCACCATTCGTAATTGTTGTACAATATTCTGTAGACCATGCGCTATCTTCCCCACCCTCAATCGGTTTTCCAGACTCATCATCAATAATAATGGCGATCGGTTCCGCCGGATTGATGTAGGTTGCAGTGATTTCTTTAGAAGTCATGAGAGTTCTGTAGAGATCACGATATGCCTCGAATTCCTGGATAGATTCGGCCGTTAGATATCTTTCTGCGATAAGAGATTTAAGTTCAGCTATGGCTTCGTAGCTATCGTCAAAATCCTGAAACGTTTGAAAACTCATAGAATCTATTAGAGAATAGATCTTCTTGTTTTTAGAAACGTTTTCAGACGTATATTTATTACGCCGCGCTTTTGCTAGGATAGCCGTAAGTTCTTCAAAGTTATACCCGAGAGTTTCTGCCACAGCAGGAATTCTATCTGTGATCAACTCCTCATAGCCGCTAATTCTAGATATCAGAAGACAGATGTACAAAACCATGTCAAGTATGCTGACGGAAATTGCACTGTTGGCGCTAACATCAGACCAGCTAGATGTGAGTGTTGAAGCTTGATCAATATTGTCTAGAATCATCCTAAACATGTAAGAGCTTTCATAGACAATTTTCATCATATCAATGACGGTATTGATACCGAGATATTTCGATTCGATAAAATTGATATTTGCATTTGTTTTAGCAGTTCTAACGTTATCATCCTCAACCCAGTATGGATCATCATCGATGATTATATTATAGCCACTATAGGTGCTTTCATCGGAAACGACCATTGCTGGATCGGAACCAACGGGAACTTTAGAGAAGAACCAGTCGTAGGAGGACTGATCAATCTTAACTCTCCCATCTGGGCCATATTCTAGAATGCCCTGTTCATACCAGGCATAGATTCTGCTAGCGTCAGGATCATCAAACACAATAGAGGCACCACTATCCTCATCGATAACGAAACCACCTTCATGACCATCGACGTATTTAACGTAGAAGATAGGGTTATTATCAGCATCAACCTTATGTCTTTTTACCAGGAAATAGTTGTAGAGTTCTATGGTGCCCATATCAAATATGTTAAAAAGATCAAAGAACACATTGTCTGATCCCTTTCCAGAGATCAGACGATTGATGTTTTTCACAACCTTTTTATGGTATTTGATTGGAATCTCAGAATAAAATGGGACTCCATAACTGTCATAGACAATTTTAAGAGACTCCAAATCGTAAAAATCCCGTGTGAAGTCGGATTTTAGATATACAATCTGCATCTGGTGTATAGTAACAAACAGAATGCTCATTGCAAGGAAATTATCGTAGTAGCTATTATCTCTTTTAAATGCGTTTGTATAGTAGACCGATGTAATCAGACGTCTACTAGCCTCATAGTTATTATCCCATGCCTCATTAAGGGAATCTTCAGATGTTGAATCTCTCCAGAGTAGAGCAAACTTCTCGGCAGACCGAGAGGTATAGTAGTCTATCTTTCTCCTCCCGATATAGGGAAGATATTTTTTCTCCGGATATTGACCGATGATTTCATTAAGAGTCCCATCAGTTTCCATCTGATATCGTATTGGTGTTGGAAGATTTTGGATCGGGGTAGCCATATACTCTTCAATGAGCGCTTCATCATTCTCATCCACATATTTTAGAACCTGATCACGTGTAAGATGAACATACTTATCAGACGTTTCGGATGTGTCGGGTACTCCCATCAGCATACGATAGTAGTTATTCTGCTCTTGGTAGATCTCAACCCATTCTTCATGTATCTGATCATAGTATGCATAGTTACCAGTCATGGGATTCTTTGAACGGAGCGCTCTCTGATATTCTTCCACAACAGATTCACGAGAATCCAGAGGAATCGTTGTTTTATCTGAGGCATATCGTTCTATGATATCATCGGCTACAGCGAATACATTTTGAAGGATAACTCTTGGAAATGCACGAACGGTAGAAAATAGAAGCCTACCCTGGTTTGCGAGTATAAACAGTTCCGTACGGTATCTATCATATACATCGGAACTCTCAGATTCGTTAGCGAGAGCCTGATTTTTCCAGATTAGGCCGGTGGAAAGTTTTAGGACATATTGCTTGAATAGCTCATTTGAATATGTCACGTTTGCCTGGGTATTATTCCCCATGCGCTGTCTCACCAACTTTCTATTTTTTCTCTTAGAGAGCTTTGAATTATTGAGCTGTTCGCCTATATACAGGCTTTTTAGGTCAAAAAACAGGTCTATAATTACTAGAACTATTCGTTTTTAAAGGAAGTGAAACGATGACCAGTGAATTTGTATTGACCGGATACTACGGAATTTTTCGTCCCCCGTATTCACTAATGAATCCTACCTCTGGTGGATCTGTATATGTGGTTACGTCTCAATATAGGAACTGTCTGGTACTAATTCCATTGGTACCTAATTTTTTTACCGATATTGTGAAAATCATTGATCGATTCCCTTCTAGAAGGGTATTCTTCATCGTACCTGATATAGGTCCTAGATTTATATCTGATTATCTAGCTAGCTGGTACTACATCAAGAAAACTCTACACTATGAGTGTAAGCTATTTTCAAGGTACATGCCAGAAGAAAAGGTTTCCGAAGAGTTTCTTGCAGATATTATACGAAATGTAGATGAGGTTGCATCCGTTGTTGTCTATAGAGACCAGAGCGACGTATCGGTTCTACATTTTCAACTTACAAAACTTATGGTAAACACAGCTGCACCATATGCATGTGATGTGATTCTCAATGATACAGGAAAGAAGAGAATTCTACTTTCCGAAGCCAATGAAGATAAGATGGCCTATTATAACTCTCATCCTCTCTTCGACGAAATTCATACACCCTACATCGAGGGTACGTACCCTACTATGACATACCTAGAAGTACTAAAAAAATATCCTAGGCTTGTAAAATATATTGTAGCTAACCGATTTGGTAGTGTGGAAGAAGTTGAATACGCAATATCAAGAGGAGTCCATGTTGGAAAGTTGGTGAATCTATGATTCTATATAGACAAAATTCTACTGAGGGTAAAAAGATCCGGCCTGGTAGAAATATGCAGGTGCGAATCGATGAACTACCGCAGAGATCTGAACCAAAATACAATACTCCGAGGGATCGTGAAAAGTATATCAAAACGATTGAGCAGATCGTTAGACGTAGTGAACCCTACAAGGAGTATATAAAATTTCTCAGAGAAAATCTTGACATGAATCGTTGTCTCATTCTGAAAAACATTCAGAATGTATCCGGAAAACGATATAGGATAGAGATCCATCATGAGCCATTTACTCTCTTTGATATCATAGAAACGGTTATTAACCGTAGACTGCAGTTTAACGAACCCATCAGAACTCTTCCGGTGTCAGATGAGGTAATGTCTCTACATTATGATGGTAAGGTTGGGCTTGTACCACTTACGGTTACCATGCATGAACTGGTGCACAATGGGCGGATTTTCATTCCCCTACAGTTTGTATACCAGGACTACGCAGACTTTTTTAAAGAGTATGAACCGTACTTTAACCAAAATACGGTTGATAAACTTGAAGCAAAGGTAAACCTTTCCATGCACACCGATAACGTTGTGAGTGATGCACTTGAGGTTGAATTTGTATATACGGAAGTTGACGGTTTTAAATTTCCGGAAATTCCGGACGACTGGAAAGATGCTCTAGGTGATGTAAATCCTATTGTTGAATAAAGGGGTGTGGGTATTATGGAAGAATTACCCAAGAAAATCCTGATTATCCGGGACTGCACCTTTATTCTTCCCGAGGATTTTAATGGTAATACCGACGACGCATTTAGAGAATTTCTTAAATATCAAACCGAGCACTCGAAGGATGCGCGCTACACTGCAGATACTTTTGGTCTATTTTCCACATTTAACATGCTTCTGCATGGTAGTGGGGATTCTAGAGTATGTGGAGAATACGCTCTACTTGAATATAAAGATGGCCAGTATCAGATCAGTAATGATGATCTAGATAAACCCAATGATTAAATACATGCAGAGGTTATAAAAGCCTCTGCATGTATTTATTTTATTTCTATACATATATACTAAATAGTAAATAATCATAAAATATAGCGAGGTTGTTCTATGAGCACTCAAAAAGATGAATTTCTCAAATCTTTCCTTCCGGATTCCATTCGAGACCTCGACTATACACAGATAAACCTAGATATTACAGATCTATCTCTGTCAGATATATTAAGAAATGTGAACAAACTCTATCCACAAAACACCAGAAGTAGGATGGCTATTGAAGGTGGGGAGCTTGCAGTTGGTATTATGTGTAAAACTGATACCATAGATCCATATAATGGCGTATTCCTCCTGGTTTGTGGAAAAGGAATTGAGATAAATATCACATCTTGTAATTATATCGTTCTTTCGATATCTGAAGATCGAATAAAAACCGAGGATGGCTTACTGGATTTGATGACAGATATCACAGGGTATCTAATTACAAATTTTTCGTCAGAGATGAGTAACCTACCAGATTTTTATCGTAAGTTTATCTACAATGAAACAGAACTCTACGAGGATTCGGATGAGTATAATACGGAAGGATATTGACAAATATATACAGGTAGTTTTCGACTACCTGTATATATTTTATCGCGACTTCGGCGCTTTTCGCTTATATGAGCCCTTATGGCGTTGCCAGCAACTACAGTGCCAACCATACCGATGGCGTCCGTACTATTATACATTTTCAGGATATCGCGACTTCGATGTTTTTCACTATTGTGGCCAATATTGGCTATGCCAGCGTCACCTATCCTTCAGTAGAAATTCGTGGCGTCCGTCTCGTTATACATTTTCAGGATATCGTGACTTCAGCGAATTTCGCTGCTGTGACCACCTATAATAGTGCCAGCGGTAATTCCTACAGCACCGTCTCCCGTGGCGTCCGTCCCATTATACATTTTCAGGATATCGCGACTTCGACGCTTTTCGCTAATGGGTATAGCTATGGCGATGCCGCCGTCTACAACGCCTCCTACAGCCGTGGCGTCCGTTTAGATTTTTAAACGGGAATGTTTATGATATATTATTTATCTGATGGAGGTGAATAATCGTGGGTTTATATATCATAAATGAAAGCGCTGAAGAGAGAAAACTACATGAAAAAGAAAAAGATCAGGAGCTTCGTGAGATAGCTAATGAGACATTGAGAATCGTTAGAAATGTTGGAAAAGAAATCTTTCCGGAATTTTTATGGGAACCTCAGGTAAACGATTTTGAAATTTCCGATGACTATCGAACCAAAGCCTGTTGTACAAATCCAGCCGTTCTTAGAGCCTATTCCATTGGAAGAAAGTACGCCAACTACTGGGAATATCTGGAGGCCATGGACGCATATACTGAATATGCCAAATATATCGATGTGGTATTTGGTAGTTTCGATATGATGCGAAGGGCCAATAGAGATGGGTATAGTTCCGTATTTATCCCACCTCTTCCAAAATTGACCCATAAGAAAAAGAATAAACTTCTGATCGAGACCGGTTTTCTCCCTAGTAAGATCGACGAAGAATTTGAGGTCGATGAAGAGGCGTTAAATAAAGAAATAGCTGATCTTCCTCTTCATGAGTTGTCATTTGATGACACAGAGGAACTCCCGAAGGCAATCCAGAGAATTCAGGAAAAGATGATCGGAAACAAAGCAAAATCCGATCGTGTTGCTGGACTATTCCAATATAATGCTGGTAGACAATATCAACAGGGTATGGATGCGATTGTTGCATTTCTATCGAGCGCATCCAATGAGAATATTCGTGACACGAAGGATGGCATCGAGAGTCTTTCCGAACAGATTGATGCACTGCACGAATTCGAGGGAATTCCGGCCGACATTCTCACTGCGATGCTGATGCCCAGTACTGGAACCATTATCAGAGATGGATATATTCAGAATCAGAAAGAGAGAGAACTGTCTGATCTGATAAAAACTCTTGAAATTAATGGCTTCAATTTCCTTGAAACGTCCGCTACCAAGGGTCTAAAGACCGAAGCTGTAAGGGCTTTGAGAAGACAGTTTTCGAGTGATGTTGATCTCTCCAAAATGACAAAGAAACAGCGTAAGAAATATAAGAAAAAGATGAAAGAATATGAGGATGATAAACGAAAAGCAATTGCTGGAGATCGGAGAATTCAGCAACAGCTTCTGAAGAACCGTATTCATCTAAGTCGATCTGAAGGTGACGATTTCGGTGTAGATCCTCTCAATATAAACTTTCATCTTTCAGACGTCCTAGGAGGATTTGACGAATGAGTTTTGGATTTGGAAATCTTCTGTCAGATATGAGCGATGAGGTTGTCCAGGTGGATAGCCTCATTGACTATTTTATCCCAGAAGATAAGATGAAGGCATTGATGTATACCTGTCTTCGAGTAGATATTCCAGATAATAATGATAAGGCTAAGATAGTTTCACTAATACTCGGTCCTGAGTTTATTGAGATCGGAACCGGAACCAATCGAATTGCGTATAAGCATAACGGTGTTGTTGTTAAGGTTGCACTCGACCGTAGAGGTTTAGTAGACAATCTGACCGAATTTAAAAGATCTTCCGAACTTGAAGTCTGGCTTGCAAGAACCTATGAATCTAATTATCTTGTAAACATTTGTGAGTATGTGGAAGTTCTTGATCAGGATGAATTCTATATCAATGAAGGGTCAATAAAAGAGATTCTTCAAAACATTTCTCAAAACTATCTCTTCGATGATATTGGATTCACGGAAAAGAATTCCTATAACTGGGGAAAACGTGAGGCAATTCTCACCGATGACGAAAGAAGACTCTATGGCTCCATGGCAGACGACATCTATGACGTTGTGATTCTCGACTATGGGTATTTATATCCACTACATGGACAGAAGAAAGAACTTTTCAGATGTCCGAAATGTCACCATGAGCTCAAGTGGAATGGTAATTTCACAATGCTCGGATGTACCAATAGTGGATGTATGCTTCAGATTACTCCCATGCAGCTGAGACATCGTATGAATTTGGATATGGAAGATCTTGAAAATTCTTTAATCGCTCAATTCAGTGAGATCAAGACACCGAATCTGGCGAAGATTGAGAAAGAGCTTCTAAAAATCGGTAAAACTGTAGGAGGAAACGAATCAAGATGATTATCATCATGAGCCAGAAATTCTGGATTAAACATGCACCGAAATTGGTTGAACCGGCAGAGTATGTTGGTGTTGACGGTGAAAATGTCGGTGTAACAAACCGGAGTGCGGATAGCGCAGCCATAGCAACCAAGTACAGTCACATGGTATCAATGGGTTCCTATACTCCCGAGGGGAGACTTCTTACCATGATGAAAAAATTAAAACGTGGTGAGGAGATTTCCCAGAGAAGATATCATCATGAAATCGAACTCTATCTCGAAGATCTCGCTTTTATCTCCTGTGTGGTGAAAACCTTCAAGATCCTATACAGCTGTGGTTTCGATTCACATCTCAATGTGTTCGTTATTCTTCCAAATATGGTGTACAACTATCTGGGAGATATCATCATGAAATCGATGATTGATATGTTGAGATTGGATTTTCGATTCGTTTTTAACCAGGAGGAAGTAAAACAGTTTGGTTATAATAAGCTTGCAATTCCTCTTGGAAAAAGGCGTCTGAAGCTCGTGGCAGACAAGGTTGAGTATCTGGAGAAGAAGTATAAGATTAAGTATAAAAAACGCGATCGAGATTTGGATGATGATGACATATGAGTATCCAGTGGACAAATCGAGATCTTGGATTTTTGCATCATGAATATATTCGAGAATATGATATAAAATCTGCAAACACCTCTCTCATGTCGTACTATAATCTAATGCCACAGTCTGACATTGATCAAATAGCGGCAATGCCAAGAGATGAGAGAGAGGTTACCGTTGGAAAGCTCATGCGAAAATCCAGAGAATTTTCTGAGAAGCTCGAGAAAAGCTTCACAGATATCATTGAGGAGTTCATAGCCGCAAACAATCTTGATCGGGAAGTTGACATTATCAGTATTAAAAAGGATGCTGTATTTATTCGAAATAGATCTGTAAAGAAAACCAGATTTGGTGATTCTGTGCTATTTAGACCAAAGGGTGAGTATGGAGGATTTATACCGATTCCCGGTTTGGAATTCTACTGGAAAAACGGTGGGGGATTTGATGTAAAGGGAATCTCCGATGAACTTCTTCCGCTGCATGCTGATGGAGTTCTGGATCTAATGGAATCGATTTTCAGAGAATCAAATAAAACATTGGATCTCTGGAGATACATGAAAGAGTATGCATACTTTTATAAGACAAGGCAACTTCCATTTGCAGCGTATCGACAGTTTGATAACAGTTCAAAATTTCTAGTTCATATGCTAGGACAAGATGTCCAGATGGATATGATCAGTGAATCTGTTTTAGAATATGTGGACATTAGCTACAACTATCTAAACATCTATCTCGAGTGTCTAAAGCTTATACTCGAGAAGTAAAAGTAGGGATGGTTCCTGATTGGAACCATCCCTACTTACCGTATTGAATCGAAATTTCAATGGTATATTTTTTATTTGAAGAAACGATAATGGTTTAGCGTCAGTTGGTAGAGCAAAGGTCTAATACAACCTTAGGTCGGGGGTTCGAGTCCCCCAACCATTATCGTTTTTTATAGTTTATTCTTGCAACCGCGTCTATATCGCGCTTCCTATTCCAACCTAGAGAGTTTATTTTCCACCGAATCGGTCGATAAAGTTTTCTCGGAATTAGGTCATTGGAATATTTCACTCTAAGTCGTGATATAGATAAGGTTGAATCCTCGGGTTTTATTCCATAGTGTATCGTATAGGGTATTTCACCTATTGTACGATAGATAATAAGACGATGAACTGCAGAATCATAGACGATAAACCATGCGGTTTCTTCCTTCTTAGAAAAACCAAGCGCGGCTAATCTTGCATCCGCTCTATTCCAGAGACGTCTATTCTGAATGTACATCATGATGCATTCCTTATCTTATCTCTAAGATAGCCTTTTGTACGTCGAGCAATGATACGAATCACATTGTCATGCGTTGTATACCTACATAACGCATCAATGAGATCCTGAGAAATGTTTGCATATATCTTGTTACAGATGTCTTCATAGAATGATTCAAACTGCTGGTTGGTAATTGGTTTATCTCCAGCAAGAATTTCGCTCTCATACTCTTCAATTTCCGAATTTATAATCACTGCGAGAATGAGTAGCAGTTGTTCAAACCCTTCATCGAAAACGGGGTTTCGATTTCTCACAATAATTCTATCGTATCCAAGAATGACTAAAAAACAAGCCAATCCAATGAATGTGATATAAACTATTCCAAGAAATGCAATCATAAGAGTTGTGCTGATTGTCATTTGGAGATTTCCTCCAACCACAGCATGGGAGCCGGTCCTTCTCCATTATATTTACGGTAGGCCATATTTTTAGCCTCTTCCTGAGTTGCTGCATAGATCGGACCATCTACTCTCACTTCACGATCCTGATCATACCAATGTGCCATAAACTTCTTGTCCTTCATCTTAAAGAATTCCTCCATTTCATCGTCATCCTCAGTCCCAATCATTATACAGGCAAATATGACAGCAAATGAGAATAGGAACAGGATGACTAGACAGAATACAAATAAATATCTTCCAATTCTTGAAAGATCTATCATTAGAAGTGGCGACAAATCTTGCTCACCTCCGATAATAATTATTTATAGCTCATTATTTTATTTTTTCAATGAATCAATAAATATATAAATTTCACCATTCAAATGGTGATCACTCTAACATAGAAAGGATAGTATATCCATGGCTAAGAACAGAATCATTCACGCCCCCAGAACCTATAAGATCGCATACCACGATGACAACGGTGAGACCGTAGAAATGAGCCTTGCTCTAAATCGAGAGTATGAGGTCCGGTTCGTGGATGGCACAAAACGTTTTGTTACGATTCGTAACATCACTTCAGAAAAGACGAACAATACGCCTTCGATCGAATTCGATCTGCAGATCAACCCCGGTTTCATGGGAGTCCTCACACAGTATAGGGAAATCATTCCCGTTGACCAGATCCGTGAAATCAAACTGGTGCATGCAACCTACACCAGATCCAAGCGTAGCTACAAGAAGGACACCGAAAACGCAGTTGAACGGCCCGATACCGAGCCGTTTACGTTTGAATTTAAATCCTTCTACTATTCCCGTCCCTATCGACTCATTGTCTATGCAAACGAGTTCGTGGCTCTGATTACATCTGGAGTCAATGGGAGCAGGATCAATAACTACGGTTGTATTGAGGATGTGACTGACACCGACATCGTTTTCACAAAGTATGTCAATGAGTGGGGTAATCGCTCTATCCAGTGCGGTGTACATATCCCGATTGCGGATCTGATTGGTATCTATAGATTTACCATGGGGATTGAACCCTATGATGAATCTAAGAGATCCAAAAAGAAAGATGAATCTAAGGATAGTTCTTCCGCCGAGGGAACTATTCTATCGATCGAATAAAAAATATAACAGGGAGAGACGGATGTCCGTCTCTCCCTGTTTTTTAGCTCTTTCTAGGCTTTCTCGGCACAATATGAATGGTTTTCGGAAGATTCTTCTTATCAACATAACGAAGAATCTGGCTAGCCTCAGAAATTTCAATGCTGACATTATTTTCAGCAATGGCTCTCACAATAGCCTTTGCAAGAGTTTCTCTCCGTTCAGGCTTACAGTAGTGGAAGAACTGTACCGCTTTGGTAACCAGATCTTCCGTCAACTGCTTATCTCCAGGAACCACTAGAGGGTAGGAACGCTTCTTCTTCCCATCATCTTCCTCTTCAATGATTCCAAAACTAGAATCGGGAAGTTTTTCTCGAACCTTAGGATCGATAGTATGACCTTCCATCGCCAGATCAAAAATTGATTCAAATGCTGCATCGAGTTCCATGTATTCCAGATCAGTCATTGTCTACTCCTCCTGCTTTAATATAGGTTTTGATTACGTCTGTATCTAGAGCCCCGCGATCAAAGCTTTCATTAGACTCACAAAGTTTTATGTAGTTCCAAATCTTATACCGAATTTCACCGGTAAAATATCTAGATCTTTCTCTAATGTAGGAATTAACGTCTCCTATGTTCTGAGAAAGACTTAGGAACAGGTCTTGATTGTGTGCCATTTCATGAACCGTCTTGCTTAACATAACGCAGTTTACCTTCATCTGGAAATGAAGATCAAGAACCGAGTCGGCAACTCGATATACATTGATCCTCAATCCATCATTTATAAATCGATGTAGCTCAATCTCACATATATCATATAGACTAAACAGTGGTCCATGATGAAGTTCTACCTGACAATCCACACCATCGAAAGCATGAGAAAATACCTGACAAAAATCGATTCCAAGCACATGCTTCACGTAGTCGACAAAAACCTTATAGTCTGGATTGGACCTTACAATTCGTTCAACCTCTTTGATAAACTTTGAATAGGTCTGTTCATCAACCAGATCATCAGAGGTTTTAAAGTAATGGATCTCTTTATAATAATCATCTCTAGCGAGAATATCTTTAGAGATGTTTCCCTTGTATTCAATGTTCGGCAGTTCCATGAATAATATCACCTCACATTCTAGGAAACTGTAATCACTGCGATTATGGAGTTGTTGATTCTCACAGATATCGATATTTTAAATCTTATATCGCAACTTCGGCGCGTTTCGCTTGTGTGAACCCCGCTGGCTTTTCCGGCAACCTCGCCTCCGGTGGCAATGGTGTCCGTCTTGTTATATAATTTCAGGATATCGCGACTTCGGTGCGTTATGGTATTCTGAGCTACAGCGGACGTAATGATACTTCATTACCAAATACAAGCAGCTCTGGCGTCCGTCATGTTATACAATTTCAGGATATCGTGACTTCGCAGACTTTCGCTAACCCACTTGGTGATGGTCGCGCCGCCCACAATGTTCCCAATTCCACCGGTGGCAATGGTGTCCGTCTTGTTATATAATTTCAGGATATCGCGACTTCGGTGCTTTTCGTATTTATGCGTGGAGAAGGATTTGTTTTTAACCTTGGAGCATCTAATAGCAATGGTGTCCGTACCATTATGTATAACATTAGCCTCAAGATATCGCGACTTCGGCGAATTTCGCTAGTGTGTATGTCAATGGTAATGCCGGCAGCGGCACCGCCTCTCTCACCTATCGCGTCCGTCCCGTTTTCTCCATTAATTCATGGTTTTTATTAAAAAACTGTAAAAAATTCGGCAAAAAATTCGATTTTCGATCAGTTTATCGAAAGTTCAATGGTATATTATTACACTGAATATACACGAATAAATTGATCTAAAATCGAGAGGAGGGTTCTATGAATGAAGAAATCATCTTCAGAAAAGAACCCAGAAATTACCATTGTGGAAACTCCAAAATCACCCATTACTGAAATTGACAGAGCAACCTATATCTTACTCGGAATAAAAGAAAGGAGCACGAAAAATGATTAGCGAACTTTTCACACACAAACTGGACCATGTATCTCTCACGGATGTCATGGCTCCCAGTGTTCCCGGTGTTCTCACCGGAATTGCAACGACACTTATCGGTGTGGGCGTTGCTATCGCTCCAAAGGTTCGTGATAACCTCTACAAAAAGGCCATCGAGACCGAAGATGATAAGAAGGCGGAGAAGTACATCTACAGTTTCTCCGCAGTTGACGCTGCAGCAAAAATGCAGCTTGGGAAATTCCTGAAAAGTATCGTCTGAGATGAACGCTGCGACAACTGCAGCAGCAATCGGATCTGCCGCCCTTGCGTCCGCATCTCTTTGCCTGTATTTGGATGCGGATCAGAAATCTAAACAGGCACAACATTCCCTTAGAAATCTATCCCGACTGCAGCTAATAACTGCATTAGCCGAGAAAGATAAAATCATCCGATCGGAGGAAAAAGAAATGGCTATTTTCAGCAAGATCAGCACCAAGGCCAAGGTAGCTGGTGGTATCGGTGTCGCTGCTATTGGTGGCGGCATTGCAATCGATCAGCTCACCGAGAAGACTCCCACCGATAAGACCGGTATTGCCGGCTGGTGGGAGGCCAAGAACAAGTGGGCTTTTGGCCTCGAAGTCGGTGGTGGCGCTCTCGTCACCTACGCGACCGTGAAGTCCATCAAGGACATCCGGGCCGCCAAGAAGCTCGAGGCGGAAGCCGCTGAGCTGCAGCCCGTGGCTGATCCTGAGCCTGCCGTCCAGGCCTAAAAACCTGGATGCAAAAAATATACGGAAGCCCCAAAAGGGCTTCCGTATATTTTTTCTTTTTTTTATTGATTGGTAAAGAATTCGTAGAGTTCTTCTCTCCTATCCATCCATCTGAGGATAAGATCATCAAATGTTATATTTGGATATGTCGATACGTCCAAAGAATCAAATATGATGGTATCAGAGGAGAGGATCATAGACTTTTCTAGATCGCTTCTAACGTCAGAAACTATTCTGTAAGGTATTGAAATTAGGGGAATAAAATATGCTAATTCAATACTATTAGGAACACGTGATGACACGGGAATTGTGAATCTAGCCAAAAATCCCCGATCAAGTTTCAAAGGAAGTTGGACATATTCTGATTCAGGATAATTGGCAATATGCCCATTCTGTCGAATATAGATGTTGAAAGCCTTATAGAGTTCTCCTCGACCGGTTACGGTTTCTCTAGCCTTCAAATACGGATTTTTATCAGAGGTGAGATCTGTTGAAATCTTTGGAAGGTATCCTTCTGGAAAGAAGCTTCTTAGCTCTTCATTATTTAGACAGTCAGAAATAGAGATTCCGTTGGGATATTTCAATTCTATAAGCATTCGTATATCCATCATACACCTCCAAATATAAAACCTGTGACATTAGAGAGTAGTATGAAAACACATACAATCGCAGCATTTATCAGAATGAGAAAATCCCCACCGAGGAAAAAGTATTTCTTCTCAACAACCAACTCTCCAGTCATTTCATACATTTTATGAAGACAACCAAGAACCTCTTCATTTCCAATCATGAGAATATCATTGAGCTCAAGACTAGAGATGCGGTCAAATTCGGTCATAGCATCATGTCGATGAAGGAAATATTCGGTCAAACTTCTCCATCTAAGATAGTAGCCGAAGTTAATGAGGCATAAAATTACAAATGCTGCCCCGAGTTCAAATCCTTTCATGTAGGTGACATGCGCAAGAATACCATAGATCACCTCAAGAAAAAGAAAAATGGCCACAAAGATTACCGATAGTATGGTTCTTTGGAGATATCCCTTGGATAAATCCTGTATGGAATCCATGATTGTAGAGTACTGCTTTTTGCTAAGAATCACCAGAGGATTACTCTTGTTGTATTGACTCATCGGAGTCGTGGTTACTGCCACTCATATCAACTCCTTCTTTTTCTTTCATCTCGATCCCAGCTCTGAAAGAACCATTGATCTTCCAGTTTGCGAGATCGATCATCTCTTTTCTAATCTGTTTGGTTGTGGAGGAAATATATTCCTCCACAACCTTTTCAGACCTATCAATCGAAGTAATAGGCATCTCTCTTCCTCGATTCGTTCATGGAATACTGAAGGTTTGCGATGTTAGTGATCAGATTCAAAAGGCAGAAATTATTACGGAACCGAGATCCGGCATTATTCTGAGGAATGGATTCATCTTCTCTCGGAATGTAACGAGTAGACTTAACGGCCTGACTCATCCCATTACAAATTCCAAGTTCTTCCTGGGTTAATGTAACATCTGCCATCACACCAAACTGCTCGATGGAAATAGAAATAGCCTCGTAGAGATTGGGTTCAATAACTATACCGCTATTTTTCAATTCATCCTCAACCGTTGAAGATTCATCTGTCGGAATAAACATCTGCGTTCTAACACCATACCTACGATTAGCTTTCCTAATCCTAGAAAATCTGTTGACGAAGAAGGTATAATCCAGATCAGTGGTAAGAATTGCACAGAGTCGAAGGATATCTTCCATACTATTAGCGGTGTGATCGGTGGTATAGTAGATCTTGTCAAAGAATCTCGGTTTATCTACCTGACTGTAGGTAACGGTAAGTTTTTCAATCCTTCTAAGGGTCTTGTAGTCCACCTTATTAATTAACTGCCAGATATTCGAATCAGGAATACGTACCCATGCCGCCCAATTCTCATTGAGGTCTTCAATCGGGATGTTATAGTTGGAGATCATACGATATTCACCGTTGAAAAGACGAATGATAATCTTTGCATCGGGATCAGCAATAAGATTCACCATTTCATCCGGAATAAAATTAATACCTTTAGAAATTGCTTCCTGGATCGATTCAACACGCTCCACATCATCCTCATCTTCACATTCTCCGTAGTACTCATCAATATCGATATCAAGCTTCATGATATCAAAGAAAGCACGACAATCGATGGAGTTTTCCGTATAGTATTCGTTGAGGATTTTGGTGAGATTTTTCATCATGTAAATATGGATAAACGAATCGAAGGTGTGAGAACTGTAGGCGGGAGTTCCAAAGATTCTACCATGCTTAGAATTTACTCCGAGTTTAATGGGGGCATCTCCAACAACCTTTCCAACATGAGAAACGATTATGGGCTCTTCGGTATTGGACGTATCATAGAAGGAATAGTTTTCGTAGTGATTACGATACATTTCATTATACCGCTTGGCATTTTCCATATGGTATTTGAAAAACTCAGATCCATCTACAGGAACGTATAGATTTGATGTTCCAAAGCTGTAGACGGGAACCATGACGATGTCATCGGAAACATTGAATTTGAAATTTTCCGGAAGTTTGTTATATGTGTATCTATCCTCTTCATCCGTTTTGATACATCTATAGTCATCATCACGGATTTTTTCAAGTTTTCCATCCACCATCATTTGACAGAATTTGTTGCAACTTCTGTCGTAGGAATCTCCCCTAAAAATCTGACCAACCCGCTGTGATTTCGCTCCCCGAAGAACAAAATGACCTTCAGTGAATTGAAATTTCTCGGATTCGAATGGTGAATTGTAATACCTAGACATTTACGATCATCCTTTCATTTTCATAATCTATTGGTATCGATCATCTGTAAAAATACATCTGTCAATCTATCATCAAGATATTCATCCTTTGATAGAATTCTTTGATTATTTCCAAACATGGAAAAGCATAGAGTATCACACTCTTCAAATGAACCGTAGGATGCGGTAATAAAGTATTCGAGATAGTTTGTGATAACCCTAAAAAGAGAATAGTACATGAGAAAGCTATTACCGGAATCAGCAACCAGTTCAAGTTCTAGAGGATTAAAGAATTGCCCAGTACCTACTGCTATTCTCCACCGTTCCTTATCGCTTCTAGATGGTTTATGCTTTCCTATAAAGGATCGTTTTAATGCTGCTCCCATCTTTTCCAATTCCATGGAAGATACTGGGCAGCAGAATGGATATATGATAAAATTCTTCAGGTTGTTTGGTTGGGAAATGTAGTTGAACGTATTGGCATCTATACAGTAGTAGCATCCAAAATCGGATATCTTTACCATAATATAGTCATTCTCCGATACATCCGTATAGACATCTATTCCAGCCCAATGTTTTTGGTCTTTCAGAGAAAAATATTCCGGAAGATCCTCAAACTCAGCTGGTGTATAGATATAATTCTCAAGAGAATCCATACGATCATCGGATGCGAACTGTGGCTGTGCAAACGTTGAACCATTGGATTTTATAGAAATATCCGCAAACTTTCCACAGATATTTTCCATCGATTCCATTTCACCACTATCTATCCTATGAATAGGTTTTCCACTATCATCAAATAGATTCATTTGGATTTTTGTTGGATAGCTTGTAAAGGATGATGTGATGCCTCCAACAGTTGATTCTACAATGGATATTGAAGCCCCGCGGAATTTATAGAGATTAAATAATGCATTCCCCAGTTCTACAATATCAAAACAGGATGTATGGAATTCTGCTACACTGATATCATCTCCGATTCCCTCATCGTAGTCATAGGAGAATATCCTATGATGAATAGATAAATCCACTCTTCTGTAGGCAGATATGTCGGACCATTTCATAGGAAAGTAGAGATTTTGATGCTCAGCGAGTGGAATAAAAATGGTCTCAATTGAGGTTCTTGTCAGAATCTGAGGTTTGATATGAGAGCAGTTCATGAACTCATATTTTCTATCGTTATATAGTATTACGATCCTTCTTTTCACTCCACTCACCTCTATTCTTTTTTGAAGTAGATAACTTTAGATTAATAGAAAAATATGGATAGGAAGGGTGTAATAACCATGTCAATAGACTTTCATGAAAGATTTTTTAGTCCTCCTCAGGAAGAGAGATTAATGGTATATCCAGATGCTAGAGAGAAACTCTTTATCAATTTGGTAGAAAACTATAAGATCTTTTGTCCTGATCTTACAATCCTATATGCTGCATTGAATTTTGATTCTGAGCTGAAGATTGACTATCTTATAATCTTCTACACTAGATTTGAAAATAGAGATGTGATCATGTGGGATGCTCCGTTTCTATATAGTAATAGAGCCATTCCAGCATATCGATATGCTGTCAACAATTCTCTACATGAGGATTTCTTTAAAGAGTGTAGAGTTCATCTTTGCATGATGCCTCAGGATAGATTTATTGAATTTCTAAGGTCTTATGTTGGAGGAGAGCTTTCTCTAGAACCAATGAATGATAGATTCTGGAAAAATCCTGAAATGGGACCAACCCTGATGAAGGGAATGAGTGAACTCTCTCTTCAATATAGACCGGTTGGCTACAGAAATCCAAATAGACCTAAAGAATACTATTAGAATAAAAATGATGCTATGGAGTAGTTACTCCATAGCATCATTATCCCAGGTAAATTTTAGATCATAGGTGGAAAGTGCCACTTTAAGATCATCAAGCATATGGTGATCTGCAAAGTAGAATATGAAATTATTGTCGAAAAATTCTCTAGGACAGTTTTGAAGCTGTTTAATGGTATGGATATTATGATTATGAAGAATTTTTAGAATATCGAAATAGATAAAAGGATAGAGAATTCCAATATCTGCGCTTTCAATTTCCGTGAGATCAGTCTGTTTTTTAGACGAGATCTCATTGATTCTTCTTTTATAGAAAACAAATTTGTCTTCCACACGTGAAAAATTCTTTTTGATCTCTCGAATATCTGCACCGATAGACATGAGATCATCCTCAAGATTTTTCAATAGTTCTTCCACTGTGATCATTTTACTAATCCTCCTCCATTACTGAACGATAGAACATGTCTGTCAACTCTCTACTCTCATAGATAATTTTTGATCCATTCAGATATTCGTTGATATCTTTACTTGTGATTGAGGATTTTGCTATTATTTCTCTACAGAGCCGTTTGATATTCTTAACCTTACCTTGGTGAAATTCCAATTCTCTTATTCCAAGTAGAATTGGAGATATCGACTCTTGAAATCTTGGAATATCTTCAATCATTGAAAGATATTCTTTCATTTCAATGATGAGATTTGACCATCTCTCGAGAGATTTGTCGATTTCTTCATTCAAACCTTCAATATCTTTCCTGGTAAGATATGAATATGGTTCCATATATTCTTCAAGAATATAATTCCCATATAAAGATTCTACGGCATTATCATCTAATGCAACTTCTCTGATGTCAATTTGAGATCTATTTAAGTTTCTTATCTCATATAGGTAATATTTTACCCAATCTTTTCTTCCAGAGACACATAAAACTATCCTATCTTCTCCAGCTGGACACAGATAGCCGATGAAGATAAGATTAATCCAATGCTCATTCATAATATCGATTCATCTCCTCCAAGAGATTATTTTCAATCTAAAAATATATGATGTAAAACTTCAACTGGTGATAATCTGTTGAAGTTTTCTTCGTTGGGGTCCATTGCAGATCATTTTTTGTGGCTTTTAATACCTAAAAGCTAAAGACATGTAGTGTCTGTTGCAGTCTGTAATAGAAAAATAAGAAATTTCTAAGGGCCTGGAGGCCCTTAAGAAATGATTATTTTTTGACTACAATAGGGAAATAAGAGTTTCTAGGGACGAAGGACCTAGAAATGATTATTTTTCTATTGGCAGACACGAAGTGTCGGTCAAAAAATGATATATTTCCAGTTAACTATTACTTTAGTAATTGGTTTCAAAATAGATTTTTAAACGATAAAAAATTACTTAAAATATGAGAAATATAAGGACATTTGTATTCAATATTACATCTTCGAGAAATAAGAGAATATTATATACTGAATATATAGAGTAATATAAAAACAGCTATTTTTACAAAATTTGAAATTATGGGTAACTTTATATAAAAATAACAGATTCATAATGGGTTCGGGGAGTATTTATGTATGGGTTGTGTCCCGCCCCATGCTTACCTCCAAACTCTTTCACTCCGTTCGGGTTGCTTTTCGCATGATGTGTGTTTTCCTGTCAAGACGATCATTGAAATCCCTCCTTATCTTCTTGCCAAATCAAGTCGAAACTCCTCCGAACCCATTTTTATAAAAGTTAAAAGCATCTAGGTGGATATCCACCTAGATGCTTTTTATTTGTCATAGATTAGGCTTCATATATCTCCTGAAGCTTACGTTTCAGTTCTATAATAAGCTTATTGGTAAATATGGTGTAGAAAATATTTGGTATCTTTCGAGCACTCACAGCCAGAGGTGCCACTACCGTATCAATGGGTTCATCGGATCTGAATTCACTGTAGGGCTCAAGACCTTCCTCATAGACATGAGAAATGATGGATTTACATACGGAGCATACCATCTTATCACCCTTGGATGCAGCTACCTCATATTTGACATAGAAGAGAATAAGCACGTCACCCTCTTCAACCTCAAAACCCATGAGTTTATGATTATCGGGAAGTTTTGATACCTCAGCGACCTCTTTGATCACCTGTCCAGCCTGGTAGTAGTTTAGATCTCCCTGGTTTCGATTACGTTCCAGAACCGCGTTTCTATCCTTAATTCTGGTCCAATAATCCTCTACAACTTTCCTTAGGCTTGGATCGAGTGTGTTAAGTTCGCTTGTGGTATAGATTTTGATGTCTGCAATGGTTCCGGTAAACTTACTGGTGATCGAGGTTTTAGCATTTTCGATAACCGATTCCTTAAAATCTTCTCTCATTCTATCAAGAAGATTTTGGGTTTCAGCATCAACAGCATCCGAGAAAATCACAAGAGGTTCACCAGCTTTAATCGGATCACCCACATTTGCAATGTAGTCTATGTGAGTATAGGGAGAAAACACAATATGTTTTTCATCCACCATCTGAGAAGTCAACTTTTTCGAAAGTCTGGAGCTAATGGGAGCACTATCTTCAAAGATATCCCACTGGCTGGAAATTGCGATCTTAGCCATGGCTCCAAGCTTCATTGAAGCTCCTCTATCATCCCGATTACGAGCAAACTGTTTATCATTATAGGCTAGGATATCTCCCTCTTTGAATCTCTGTCCAACCTTAAGTTCACATTTCAAAGTATTGTCGAGCCAGAATCCAGATGCGGAATTTCTCTGAACTCGATTGGAGATATCTATTGCATATTTTGTACCGTCCTTATATTCGACAACACAGTACCCGTTGGAGATTTCCACGACCTTACCATCTTGCTTTGCTGTGACAATAAATTCATCGGACAGAAGGTACGGTATGGTAGCTTCAACCTTATTTCCAAATAGTACAGGGTCTGCATCCTCTACTGGGATGGTATATTTTGTCTGTTTCACGCTCATCGCTGTACGATCCGGATCATCATGGATTACTCCAAGTGGTTGTAGGAGCTCAGCTATGGAAAATAGATTTGCTCCAGATAGCTCTTCCGGTTTAGTTGCCTTTTGAGCATCAATATAACCATAGGTGGAAGTGATGTTAGGCTCGAGCGTAAGAGTTCTATTAACACCGACGTTAGCATCGGTGGGAGTACTGATAGCAATCGTACCCAGCATGGATCTATCATAGCATCTTCTTGGTAGAGTCATTGCTCTACTCATCTGAATGCCTCGAAGACCTTTGAAAGAAACCGCACGCTGCTTTTCGAGTTCGAGAACCGGATTGAGGGAAGAATATTCCTCAATCATATTGGTATCCGAATCGAGAAGTTTATCGATAATAAGCGATCTTTTTATCGAAACCTTGGTGGGTTTCTTTTTATATGCCGTGGTTCTATACTTATTATATGCTGTGGTGAGAGCAATGTATACGAGGTCGGCTATAACCTCCGAACTTCGAACTCTCATGTTGTTAAGATTATTCTCGATGAGATATTTGGTATCGGTAAGCATTCCAGCCGCCACAACCAGAAGAGAGACCAGATCGGTTGGATATCCAAAATCTGTGAGAATCTCTTTCGTTTTTTCATCGAGAAGAAAATCTCTATAGTTGTCGAATGCGAAGTGGATTTTAGAGTTTCCGGGATAGAATCCACTGATTAGAGAAATGAATGTGTCCTTTGACTCGAGTTCATCGTAGGTGAAATCAGTCATATCACATTTCTTAAAACCATTCATCAGAAGCTCATTTCTAAATGGTTCCTTCTCCCAGGCGATATATCCATCGCTCAGTTCAATGAAATCCCACTTCATGGGATCGTATTGGCGAAGTTCCTTTTTAGAAACGAAATGATAGTTAATGTTCGCCTTCTTCATCACAGCGGAAAATCCTTCACAGTACATCATGAATAGCACAAGAGGAACGAATTTCTTCATCATCTTGGCACATGCCATGACGACTCTGGGTTTTCTTTTGATAGAAGAAATCAACTTTTTATCTTCATCAGAGAAATAGCTAAATAGAGTATCAATGTAGGAATTCTCCAGATTCAGTATGACGGGAGTTTTAGCTCTTCCGGTAAGTCCGATGGGAATTTCCGTTGCTGTATCGTACTGGAGATCCTTCCCGGTCGCTTTCTTATAGACATCCTTTAGACTATTAATACTCATATAGAACGTGGTCCCATTAACAGTGAAACTATTGAAATATCTTGATAGCATAGCGTAATCAAGAGGTATCTCATAGTCTTCATTGAGCATAGAACAGTTTCCTGGTTTTGCTGAAAATCGTTCAGCGTTCTTCTCAAGAAATACTCTAAGACGATTGATATTTTGATTTTCAACACCGAGCCGATAGATGAAAACCTTGTTGTATGCGGTTACGATTTGGACAACATCGTCTCCTGTCTTTACGATGGGTTTTAGAATCAGCTGATGTTTGATGATTTTCTTTGTACCATTGAGAAATACATAGCTTCCATCGATTACCTTAGGCACATCAAAAGCAATCGTCATACGATTACCCTTTTCATCGATCATATGATAGGTGTGAAGTTCCTTAAGATTCATCATGTCAGAACTATCTTCAACGTTTTTATCTGTGATAAAAATCTTATCGGATGCGTTTGATAGACTAGCCACAGCAGCATCGATGTTTTTTGGAAGACTCTTTTCTACATAATCTCTGTCAAAATTGACAAACTTCGAGCTGATGATATGAGGATTGGTGGTTCTGATATAACCTCCTGTAGTCTTTGATGTTAGAACCTTACGTTTCACATCTTCAACAGAAGGAAGATCTAGAACCTCTTCTTGACCTTTCGTCAATCTCTCAATCTTAGCCTTTTCCGCTGCAGTACGTTCTGGTATAAAAGATGCTTTATACTTCGTACTTCGGATCTCATCAGCAATCTTCGTTGTAAGCTTGTCGGTATCCACAGAATCAATATCATCGATGGTATCGAATGCTGCATCAACCGCATCACTGATTTCATCCGTAAGATTAATATCTCCTATCTGATCTTCTGGTTCTTCGTCGTTCGTTTCGGCTATTTCAGATTCCATCTCATCAAAGGTTGAATTGATAGCTGCCCTTGTTACCGGTTTCGGTTTTGCTTCAGATAGACTTGTTTTTGGAATCGGTCTCCTAGAGGGCTTCATCATCTCCCTGAAATCGGGATCAATATCAGCCATTTCAGAATCCAATTCATCAAACGGATCTGCGACATCAGGTGTGATATCTTCGATGTGATCGAATGGATTGTCAGGAGACTGAGAACCAAGCAGATTGTAGCGTAGCCTGGATTTCATATCTTCCTTAAACGAGTTGATGACCTCACTATGGACTTCAATGTTCACGTTACTATCATCATCATTCGGAGCCTGATCGTCTTCTACCGAGAAGATAAGATCCTTAAAACTAGAGAGTTTGAGTTTAATCTTAGGGTAGTTTCGTTTCGTAATGAAATCCATGTGACAGAAATAGAGTTCGCCATGAGCTCTATTTGCGATCATTAGGCGAACGTTAGGAAAACCCTCAAGATATTCAGGGAAATAGCATGCGGTGTATAGTAAAATTGAAAGTGGATTATTGAGAAGCTTTCTATTCATTACAACGCATGATTTAACATGCTGATTCCAACTATTCAGATCAAAGAAAAGAATCTTTTCATAGTCTGAATATAGAGGATCGTTGATTCTAGCTTTTAGAATGCGAATAAACTCAGCGCAGATTTTACGAACACTCAGATTCCCTGTGCGGGCGAAAAATATTTCCATCCATCTGGAAACATCGTTGACGAGATTTTTTCTTGTTTTAACGACAGATCTCCGAGCTGCATAGGGAATGTATTTAAGAGGTAGATCTTTTAGATTAATATAAAAAGAATCGGTGGTGCTTCGTTCAAGCTTTTTAACGATTTTAGTACCGATCTTCTCCCGAAACACACAATCGGTGACAAATCTTTTGGTGAGAGACTGCTGAAAGGCCATTCTCTCGTCCATTAGACATTCAAGAGCTCTATCTCGATTAGGACACATGAGAAGAATCATATATCCTTCTCCGGCTCTATTCGTTTCCGGATCGGTTCTAGGAAACGTGAATTTTCTTTGAGAATGATAGACTTTATTGTCTATGAAGCTCTCATAGATCATTCTAGTTTTCATCTCCTTTTCCTAGAAGTTTTCTATAGTTGAACTAATTAGGGGGTTGTTAAAATGCCTATTTTACCGATCTCTAGACCTTTTTGAATCAGATTTTGATGATATATTCTTTTTGTGGGATTCACAGGAGGACAGGTGAGACTTTAATAACTTCAGAAGTTCTCATCTGAACGACTTCGTACTAATTGGGTCAATAACAGGTCTGCTTGGGCTTCTACACCAAAGAACCGAATATGACAGTTTAGACCCTTCAGCAAATATCTATTTCTAAGGAAGGAGTGAACAGCGTGTCGAAAGTGGAGCAGTATCTCACCATGGTAAATCGTGAAATCGCGATCATGTCTCGAGATCAGCTTGGAAGCTGGAGCCGCACCAAGTTTGCGGATAGGGTTATCGCCGATGTCTGTGGAATCGAGAGTTTTGCCTCTCAGGTTCTCGCATCGAAGAATCCGAAAGCGGTAATTCTTAATGCGATTCGTAGCAGCCGTGGCGAATGCCTCATGCGACTTTTCTCGGAGAAGATGCACGATGCTCGTTTGGAACTTGTGGATGTTTTGACTGAAGCGGTGAAGACGAGTGATTTGGCCATTGGTGCAGATCCGGATACCCACAACTATCTCCAGAAACTCTACGAGAAAGCTGTGAAGAAAACCAGGAAACTCGTTGGATCTAAGACCACAGCCAAGATCCAATTCAATACCAAGTACCCGGCTCTGTCTAGGATTACCGGGTCCATCGATCGGAGAAATTTTGATTATTTCTCCGATGAAGATGATGATAACAACGACGACAGCTACGATCAGTATGTGGACGACTATTTTGAGGCTCTGACTACCGGAAAAGAGCTTCCGAAACCCATCGCCTACAGAGAAAAGGAGCCGGATTTGGATCTGGACATCGATCCCGATATCCTTCATCTGATCGACAACATCCAGAGGCGTCTTGGACGCAGACTCTCCTCTGCAGAGATTGCGGATATTATCCGCAATGTGGAGGAAGATGATGAGGATGAGGTTGTTCCTACGTCCGAAAACATCGTTGGTCTCGATTCCAAGACCCAGAAGCTTGTGGATGCGGTCGCCAATGTCGTAGTAGCGAAACTCATCAGTCAGGGTGCAGCTGTTACCGGAGACGGCAATAAACCTGACCAGAGTTCCACGGAACCCGTCGGGGATTTCGATCCCGATGAGATCCACATGAAGGATGATCTCGAGGAGTTTCTCGATGGTTCCGATTCTTCTAAGCCTGAGACAAAGGCCGTCATCCCCATTCCGATTAGGACCGAACCCAAGGTAGTAGCAGGAAATGATTCTGCTTCGAAAGAAGCCGATTCTGAGCCCATCACCACGGAAAAGCTTATTTCCGTAGTGAATGGAGTTGAAAAAGACGAAGAAACAGGAGAGGACGAATCCTCAAGTGGTATACAACCCCCCGTCGATGAGGCGGGGGGGAATGACCATGATGAAAAACCCCTTGCCGCTAATCCCAACCCGAAAGAGGATTATCAGGAGTTCTTCGATGAAAGTTTCATTGATCGAACCGTGAAGAATGTATTGGAAGAGGTTGGTCCCAGACTTAACACTGACGTGGAGACGTTTTTGACGTCTTCTGGATTTGGTGATAGTTTGGTTGATATTCGAATCAATCTCACACCAACCATCGCATCGTCGGTTGATAAACCTGACATCCTTTTCGAATTCAATGTGAGAGTGTTGATCAATGGCGATCCGTCAAAATTCAACATGTTCCATCTCACGGTAATCGCCTCTAGGCATCTGGTTACGGTTGCTGAAAGGCTCAACATTTCTCCAGATCTTATCGAGCTTAGACTCCATATGGTCAGTGACAGCGGTGAATATAGGCCGAGTGAGCTGTTCTATCAGGCTACAGATCTTTATTCCGCTGACATCGATGATCTGGATAGCACCATTTGTGGGATCGTTCTTAACGTATATCACAACACAGGTGTTCCGTGCTTTGCTAGTAGGATACTGGAGCCTGACACCAATCTCCTTGAACTGGTAATCGGAATAAAGAAAACCCAGTCGGAGATTGATGAAGAATCTATCACTGAAGCTAAAGATCAAATCTCTGAATATCTCAAAGCCCTCCCGCCCACCTGGGAAACTCTCGGTGGAGATGAGTATGGTATATCTGGAAAATTCTTGGAATCTAAAGATGATCTCAGAGATCACCTCATGAGCGTTTTCGGAAGTGAAAATGAAAGAGTTTTCAAGATGTGCTGTGATGAAGCAATCCATTCACTGTACAAGAGGATACATGATTCTCTGCTCACCAATTATGGTTTGGATATTACAGAGAAGAATCTGGTTGGTAAGCCCGATTTTTCTGAAATCGGTGGCGGTGTAGCCATGGACCTCTACTACACCATAACTTTCCCTAAAAATTCCATTTCAGTCACCCAGGAAACCGAGTTCCTTGTGGCATTTTCTCATTACTATGAGTATGAATGTGGTATTGAGGAAATACTTCAATTCTTCTCCAATTCTCTATATGCTGATGCCTACTATAAGATGGCAGAAGAGGATGAGGAGATTGATACCTCGGAATCCTAGGAAACATTATCGTCTCGAATCCCGAGGAATATGTGGTATAAAAATATTCACAGCGGAACTCCTTTGTAATTGCGAGTGACTATTACGCATGTTACTCGGGAAGAAAATCACTATTCATAAGGAGCGAGACAATGAAGACGAAGGATTCCTATGATCTGCTGATCGATGAAATCAGAGGTAAGACCTCTGCAAGTAGTCGAGCTAATGGTAAGGCTAGTAGTGCCGTATCTAAATCTGACCTGGAGAACTGTGCTCTCAGTCTCATGAATTCCCCTGACCACACCTTTACCCAGTACTCCTTTAGTTCCAAGGATACCAGTGGAACTGGCGAACCTGTTGGTGTGGATAAAAAGCCCGCTGCTCGCTATCGTGCTGCTCTGAAACCGATGCTTCGTCGTCTTGGCATGGATAAGCATGATGTGGATGCAGTGGAAACCATTCCGTTTGATCGTGAACATGCTGCGGCTCTGATCGAATTGGGTACCTATGCTGTGCACGATTACATGCTCGCCGGCCGCAAGTTTGCGTTTCCTGTAACGGAGCCCGATGAGTGCCGGCTTGAGATTGCCTGCCAGAAGGCCCCTGAAAGGGTTTCTGTCGGTAATCGGTTCGCTAAGGATAGCGACAACGATTCGGTCACTGTTACCAAGGAACGTACGGTGATCAAGGCAAAGAATGCCGTTCCCTACTGGCTTAAGGAAAGCAAGTGAGGAAACAACCATACGGAGGAAGATTGTAAAAAGATCTTCCTCCGTATTAGTTTTTAATGAAAGGAAGATGAACTACACGTGGAGACCAACGTCAATGAAGTGGTCGTCGAAGCTGAAGAGAGTAAGAAGAAGGACAACTTCGACACTCGAGTTGTTCGGCTTGTGACCAAGCCCTACCTGTTCCCCGGGGAAACGACTCCCCACTCCGAAGAGATCATCATTCGGGCCATCGGTGAAAAAGCCTATGAAAAAAGCTACATTGGGCTCAATCCTGGTCCTACCGATGTGCGGAGAACCAAGCGTGTGACGCTCGGTAAGCATTCCTGTGTCGATGGAAAGCAGATTTCCAACGTCACGGAATATTTTAACTACCTTCTCGCGGAGAAGGGCTATAGTCTCGTTCAGGATCAGTGATCCATTTAAGGCCGGGTGCGTTTTGCACCCGGCCTGTATTTTTTGTATTAAAAAACTTATATCAACATAGCAGTAAAAATCATGCGTGCGCTATATGAGCACTCTGGAGTTTTGTCGTCCGGATGAAGGTTTTTTGTCTGAAACTTCGGAGAAATATCGAATCATACGAGATTCATTAATTATCGTTTTAATCCGGTGGATCAAAATCGATTCCAAAGCATATGGTTTGGGTGAATCTTATTTGATATTTCGCAAATCGACGGCTTAAATTAGATATATAAATGGCATTGATCTGACATCTTTTACCTTGTGGAGCATCCTCTTTATTTGGTTTTTCACTGCAGCGGTATCGCAACGTGTCATATTGATAACAAGGTTGCCTTCCAAGATTCTTTTTAAAGAGCCATTTGATGTGAAGCATTTAGACGAGATGATCGATCTGAGTATTTTTTGGGTGATACCAATGAGTGGGCATCTGCTTTTATAAAGAAACCTCACTCCTCATCGGAGGAGGTCGCTTTCGGCTGATTAACGCTCGCTCAAATATCATCTGGAAACTGAAAGGAAACCGATTGTTGAATCTGTATGCCGATCGTCGCCGGCTTATATGGGTGGATCGTGGACGGATATATTGTAATTAATCTGACACCTCTGGAAATTCCAATGACGATTTGGGATGCTACATTGGAACTGTGGATGAATGAGAGATGTTTAAGGGTCTCTGGACAATCGTGTCCAGAGACCCTTTTTGTTGTCTTGAACGCCTAGAAATAGGCGAAAAAACAAGGCTCTAATTATCATTTCATCAATAAAAGTAAGCCTTAGTGAGAAAGTAGGTGAAACACTTTGGCTCCAAAACGAGGTTCTTCTAACGACAATCCGAGTTGGAATAATTTGGTTGATCCGAGCGGAAATTTTGTTTTTAATTCGGTGACTAGCCGAAGAGATAATCTTTCTGCGTCATCTCCCAGTCTAACCCGCGATATAAGGCTTGCCGGTAGAAGACAAAAAATGACACAGCGTGTACAGAACCATTATCAGAGTTCTGCATCTCATTCTGAGTCTAGAAAAGCCTACAATGCATTTAAAGCCGCAGCACTGGATATAGAAAAAGGCACCTATTCGATCGATAGAATTAACGGTGATATGTATGATGCATATCAGTCGGATATTGATGATTCATTTGAGATTCCCAGCGGAGATGATGCCGTTGAGATGTCTTCGGATCAGATCATGCTGAAAGGCAATCGTGGTGTCGCACAATCCATTATGCATGTAGGTAATGCTCAGCTTCGTGGAATGAATTCTCTTGCGTCTGAGTTGATAGGGGTTCAAACACGAAATTCTGAAGCCGTATCTAGAGCTATAGGTGCTTCCATTAATCAGGGAGCAAGTCTAATTCAAAACTCAATATTCGTATCCAATGGAAAACTGGATACGATTAATAATTCGATCCAAACTCTGATTAACTTTCATAATCAGAATACGACTAAATACTATAACCAATCCTTGATCATGGTAAATGCTCTTGGAAAAATGGTTGATAACTTTCAGAAGACCCTGGCCCCTGCTAAGCGTAATGAACGTAGGTTCTCGTTTAGTGGAGGTGTAAAGGGGTTCTTTAAAGGATATGTGGACTATGTTACCAGTGGGATTATGGAGACCATGCTTGGTTCTCTCACTGGGGGTATCAGTAACGGGAAACCGTTATCCACCATTGCTGGGGGAGCTACTATTGGTGGCGGACTTCTTGGTAAAGGTGGGAACCTGGTAGCGAATCTCATTAAGTCTGTAGCCAAATCTTTTCTTCCTAAATCTATTACAGATAGGATTGATACTGCTCGCACAGACTTTAGGAATATTACCGATGAGCTTCTGGAGCAGATCTCCGATCGGTTGGAATCGAGTAAGAATCCTCTGTTCCAGTCTCTCGCTGGAGTATTTGGTAATCGTAGAGCAAAAATCAATCCTATTAACATGGGAGCCTACTCTAAAGAACCAATTCCATGGAATGGTCTTGCACAGAAGGCTCTTACCGAGGTAATTCCGGAGCTACTGACAGCGATCAATACCAGCATCAATAAGGGTGATGTGGAAGATCGTTATTACGACTATTCTTCCGGTAAATTTATGACCAGATCCCAGATTCAGCAGAGATATGATACCGAATATAGGGATCGAATCAACGCATCCATGAATCCTGCGATTCAGAAGCTAACGGATGCATTGGAAGCTTCTGGTAAAACACAGTCTGAGCAGAACACATTTTTCAAAGAAGTGAGTTCTCTCTTCGATGATGTGTTTGCTGGTAAAGATATACGCACCACTACAAAAACCATTCGTGGAAAACTTGATGAGTTTGGTCTCGAGGGTGACATTGTAAAATCCATCGAGCGAGAGATCTCTACCGGTTTTCGTAATGCGATTCGTCAGATCAATGATCTAAATAACGATATCCAGACGACCCAGAGCGTCTATCGAAACCTCTCCAATCAACAGGGTCGTCCAGATCTCGTTGAAGCCAAGAGAGAGCAGCATAGGGATCGTCGTGGTGAGTATAATTATCAATCCTTTAATAGAGATCCGAGACAGGTTATTCGTGAAACCCAGCAACGCCTCGGAATTACTGACATCGATGTCAGTAAGGATATTGCTCTTCAGCAGAACGTATTGAACGTTCTCTTTACGGGATATGATAAGAGTGCAGAGGATTCTATGCTAGAAGATCTGGTTAAGAATGCAGCAGATCGTGCACTCGGTAATACCTCCAATTTCGGTCGTTTTATGAACGGTCCAAAGATTGGTAAAATTCGTTCTGGAATTTCCGGTGGGATCGAAAGAATTGACGACGGAACCGTTTCTAAAGTTCTTGATTATATCACCGACAAATTCCACGATACAGCCTTTAATCTCGCTGATAACCTTACGGTCGATGCCGTTCGGCAGAGACTATCTGATGTACGAGATAAAATCAAACCCAGGAACGATGAATCTCTCGGAAACGGTCCTAGTTATTTTAACAAAAATCGTGGCCTTGGATATGGTCCAGGTGCTGCGTCTTCGTTTATGACAAAGAAAACCATTAGTGTCGGTGGGGATAGATCCTCCGAATCCGCACAGAGGGTGGAAAAAATCGCAATGACTCCCATGGACAATCTATCCACTGGAGACATTGCTAACAACGATAAGATTATCAATGGTGCGATCAGTGACCTTCAGAAGGAAGGAACTCCCGAGGATCTAAGATCCACCATTGTACAATCTGCAAATGCAGTACGCACCTCTATGGGTGCAATGGTTTCTAAATTTATCGGATGGGGAGCTTCTCTATTTGGTAAAGAAGGAAAGCTGGTGAAGCTTTGGAATTCTGATGCCAGAAAGAAGGTAACCGGACGCCTATTTACAGATGAGGATGCCATTTTTGGTGCTCAGTATAGAGCGGTAAAGGATTGGGGTAGAGGCATCTGGTCTCGCACGAAGGAAGAGCTTGCTAAGGGCTACGACTACGTTCGAGATTCTGCTCTGAGATCTAAATTCGGAGATGACTATACCACCAATGAAAATTTCAACGATAGTAAATTCTGGAGTCAATATACCGATAGGAACTATTGGATTCAGAAGATGCAGAAAGCTAAAGAAGACGCTGCCAGAAGAAAGGCTGAAAAGGAAGCTGCTAAAGCTGACGATGAGGCTCTTGGTAGTGGATTAGGATATTTTGACCGTAGTCGACCGCTTGGCTATGGGCCTATTACTACTGAAAATCTGGATAGATATCTAAAACTTAATCAAAGGGCACATGTTAGATCCTACCTCAATCAGCATCGAGATGCTATCCGCCAGCTTAGAGATAGCGATCTTCTGCCGGATATTGTTGCTGGTGTTCGTAGAGATCGTGAAGAATACCGAAAAGCGCATATACCTGCAAATGGTGAAAAGCGTGGTCTTAAGGTTAGAATTAAGGATAAGCTCAACGAGGTTGGGCATACTCTTGATCTCGTTCGAGATAATACAATTGCTGTTACAGAAGCTGCCATAGGGAAAATTGAAGAAAATCCTGAAGAGAAAAAGCAGCAAACTACTAAAGAATTTGCAACCGATATAATGACCAAACTAAAATCCAATCTTCCAAAGGCTCTTGCTGGTGGAATCGTTGGAGCTGGTGTTGGTCTGTTGAACGCTGGAAATTCTAGCATTCTTGGTTCTCTTCTTGGGCCCATGGGTCCGATTTCTGGAGCCATAGTTGGTGCTGGTGTTTCTATTCTAAGTAAATCCGAAGCCTTCCAGAATATCATGTTTGGTAAGCTCAACGAGCAAACCGGTGAACGTGAGGGTGGGCTACTTACCCAGAAGATGCAGGATAGGTTTAAAGCCGCTCTACCTAGTGTCGTTGGTGGAGCTGCTCTGGGTGCTCTTCGTGGGGTGTTTAAGAGTGCTCTTGGGTTTAATTCTGGACTAGGTGTGATGGGAATGCAGTTGCTACCGGGTGGTATACTCGGTGGAGCTCTCATCGGTGCTGGAGTTGGACTGATCAAGAACTCTGATAAATTTAAAACATTTCTATTTGGACCGGAAGATCAGGACGGAAAACGTTCTGGCACCTTCCTATCCAATTCCTTTAATAAGATAAAAGGCCTATTTGGGGGAGATATGAAGCAGGTCCTGTTTAAAGGACTAACTGGAGCTGGTGTTGGTGCTCTAACCGGCACTGTTCTAGCTAATGCAGGCTTCCTTCCCGCTATGCTATCTGCCGGTGGCCCGATTGGGATGGGAATAGCTGGACTAGGCCTGGGTATTGCTTCTACGACTAAAAGATTTAATGAATATATCTTTGGTTCTGAATATGTTGATGATGAAGGTAAAACTCGTCGTCGTGATGATGGTCTTCTTAGTAAGGTTCGTAACCTGATTAACATCAACATGGTTGAACCGATTGGAAACGCTTTCAAATCCAAGCTCATGGATATGATCGACTGGACTAAGGATAAGATCACCTCTCCGTTTAAACTCGCCTTTGGTCCCATCATCGATAACTTTAAGAAGATCGGTGAAGACATTCGAGAGTTTGCAAAAGAGAGGATGGAAAAGTTCGGTCGTACTTTGTATAACATGACCTTTGGCATTCTAAAGAAGCTATTTAGTCCGTTTACAAAACTCGTCGGATACATTGGAAAGTTGGGTGTATCTGCCCTTGCGGGTGGTGCCAAACTTCTACTAAGTCCCGTTGCTGCATTGGCAAGAGGTGCTAGTTTGCTTACCAGTGGAGCTCGCCGTAAGCAGGAAAAGACCTTCCGCGGTAAATATAGGGACTACCTTAATAGCGATGAAGGACAGAATGCTGTCCAGCAGTATATTGATATTCTTGAGGATGATGGGAAGGGTGGTAAGAACCGCCTTAACTTCATCCAGAGAGCAATGCTAAATCGTGACATTCGTCGAGGTCGTGGCGAATTTGCAGATGCCTTCCGGTCTGGATACAATGAGCAGATGACCGAAGAGGACTTTAATGCATTGAACTGGCGTGACGAAGTCATGAAAAAGAGAGAACGTAGGACCACTAGAAGAGCTCGTCATAAAGAAGATCGATTTTGGAATGATGATATCTATAAGATTCGTAAAGATATCATAAACCGAGATCTTCGTGGAAATTCTGGTGTGACTCTAACCGATGAAGCCGTGGCTCAGTATAGGGATCGGTTTTCTAAAGCTGGAATCGATGCTGATTGGCTACAGTCTTCAAATGATATTATGCAGCTACTATACCATCCTGACGAGTTTAGGGCTCGGATGAATGGTCTATCTCCTGAAAAGGAAAAGGGTGTTACGGAAGCTGATGTTGCAGATGCTGTGAATGAGGCTGAGGTTGCACAGAGATTGCGTGATGAAAAACGCGATGCACTTCTTCAGACTATCGTGGCTGAACTCGGTGGCAGTGAAGCTGCCAAACAGGCAGCCAGGGAACGTTTAGATGCATCTATCAAAGCTCACGATGCACATGAGAGAACCAAACTGGCTAACCGAATTAAAGGTTCTGGTATAAAGGGAATTGATGTCAATGATGATAGATTGAAAGCCTTCAATCTAGATCAGATTGACAGAGCAACCCTCGAGAACTTTAGACCCACGATTCAAACCGGTAAACGTGGACGCTATGTGCGTGCAACCACCGATGATCTTCTTAAATTCCTTCAGCAACAGCATATCGATCCTATTGGTGGGTGGACAAATCTAACCGGACCTGTGCCGGAAGGATTGAATGATATTCCCGATGTCAATGGATCAACTGATGAAACCACTGTGGCTGAACTCGGTGGCAGTGAAGCTGCCAAACAGCTAAAATATAATCCAGACCGGATTAAACAGATGGCTCAAATGTATCTTAGTGGAGAAAAGGTCAGTCTTACAGAAGTTGGTAAAGAATTTGGAATTTCTGGTCAGACGGTATCTAGATATATAAAGAAATATCTTCCCGAGATCGATGCTGAGCTATATAATCAGTTTATTAAAAAGAGTAGTAGGTTTAAGAAGAAAGATATAACATCTGAATCTACTCTAAAGGACAGAATGAAGTTTATCAACAGATTTATCACGCGATACAGAGAAAAGGAAGAAAATCGACTATCTGAACGTGATAGATTTGGTGCTTTTAATCTACATCTTCCTTGGATGGATAAATCCTATTGGAAAGATCTCGAAGAGCGAAATAACGTACATGAATACCTAACGGGTATCGGCCTACACGTTCCCGGAAAAAATGAGACCCCTTTCAATATTTCGTTCCCTGGACAAGAATTGGACGATACTGAGAAAAATGAGCTGAGCCTATTTAAGGATGTACAAAATCTTATTAGGCAAATTCTTAATAATATTGAAGAGCAAAAGACTCTTACAGATGATCAGCGAAAAATATTTGAAGAGATTGCTCAGAATACGAGCGATCAGGCTGAACTAACAGCCGCAGAAGCCGGAATCGAACCCACTACAGGAAAGAAAGGTGGTAGAATCCGGCAGTGGCTTGGAAAAATTTTCTCCAGGAAACGTTCAGACGATCGTGCTGCAAAAGAAGCTGGCGAAAAGACTGGCAGAGCAAGCGGACGTCTGGAAAGAACTGGTAATGTTGATGAAAATGGTAATCCTATAGATTCCAAAGATAAGGAATCCTTCTGGAGTAGACTGACCGGAGGCCTGGGTGGATTCGGTTCCAAACTAGGTGACGTTGGAAAGTCTCTCGGTAAGAAGGCTCTTAAGTTTGGTATATTTGGTGTCCTAGGTGCTCTAGGATTTACTGTAGCTGAGCTTATTAAACCTGGAACCGTTTCTAGGGTGAGCGGAAAAATCACCGAAGCTCTCGATTACATGAACGATGAGAACGGTGGTATAGATGGTCTGGTTAATACTGCTAGACAGAAGTTTATCGAATTCTGGGACAAACGGGTCCTGGGTTGGTGGAATGGTGATGGTACAGATAAGGAAGGCTTTAAGGCTAAATTAAAGAAGATTTGGGATGATGGTAAGGGTGGAGGTATCTGGCCTACACTCACGTCCTGGAAGACCAAATTCTTAGAATGGCTACCCGGTGCAGCACAGTCGTTTGCCAACTGGTTCACCGATAATGCTACACTAATCACAAAGACTGTGACAGATGTCGCAACCACAATTGCATGGCCTATGGCACAGCTCATCTGGTCTCTCGTAAAGGGTCTTGCATCCGGCATATGGTCTGGAATCACCGGAAAATCTGTCGGTAATCTTTCGGCTGAAGATGTGGCAACACTCGAAGCCAATGGTATCCATGTGAACGAGAACGTACGAAAGACTACGAAGACTGAAGAAGATGCACAGTCCTATGCTGAGCGAAAGGGTCTAACCAATGCTCAGATTGTTGAAAATGAAGATGGTACCTATAGTGTTATAGAGTATAGTCAGACTGGCAGAAGAGTTGGCCTCGATAAGAGAGGTCGTGAAACCCGTATTGCTAATGGTAAAGTCATTGGAACTGCTGCAAGGCAGACGATGATGGCTAAGATTTTCCCGAAGGCTACAAAATCTGGACTCACTCTTGCAACCGCCGGAGTATCTAAGGTTGCCAAGGGAGCTACAAAACTGATTGGAAAAATTCCAGGAATTGGGCTTGCCGGTAAGGCGGGTACCGTTGGAATAAAAGCCGGGGAAACTGCTGTAAAGGGTGGAAGTAAGCTTCTATCTAAACTAACCTCCCTATTTGGTAAGAAAGCTGCATCCAAGGTAACCGAAGAAGCTGCAGAGGCTGTGGTTGAAGAGGGTGTAGAAGCTGTAGCAAAAGGTGCCGCCAATACTGGAGCTAGACTTGTTCTGTCTACCGGAGAAACCGCTATTCAAAACAGTTCTGGGAGATGGATCAACGAACTTACTAAGAAATTTGTAAGTAGCAAACTCATAGAGGAAGCAACCGAAAAGGAAATGACTGAAGGTGTTGAAGCAGTTGCCAAGGGTGCCGTGAAACTCGGTGCTAAATCTGCCGCCGGAAAGGCTGTGGAAGAGGTTGCCGAAAGCAGTGCAAAAACAGCGCTCAATACATTTAGTCAATGGATAGCTAAGATCGCTGGAAGTGATGGACTAAAAACTGCTATCAATAAGCTAGCTCCCGGAGCTTCCGATGGGGCTATAAATGCCGTTATTACAAAATTGACTCAGATTGCAATTAAAGCATCTGAGACCACCGGATCCGTACTTAAAAAGATCGGAGACATTGTTAAAGGTGGTCTTGCTAAACTAACCGCAGATACCGGAGCCTTCGTATTCAAGATGCTATTTAGCATGTCTGTAGGTGCCATCTTTGGTGCCATAGATACAGCAACGCTTTTTGGTGTTGATAAATCCGGTGTCGATGGTACTATGATATTGGTTTCTTCCGTCCTCGGTGCATTTCTCGGTTTTCCGTGGATAGGAACAATTTTGGATATTTCCATGTCAATTGCAACCGTGCTTGGTTGGAATATCAAGCAGGATATTGCTATCGGACTCTATAAATTCTTCGTTGGTGATAATGAAGAAAAGCTAAAGAAATTAGAGCTCAGTAGAGATCAACAGGATCTTGAAAGGCAGATCTATAACGCTCTTAACAACACAAACCTTGATCAAAACGCATACAACGACCTGAATAACAACCTGGTTACAAAGGGAGTAAACTGGGTCAAGGGTATATTTGGTAGGGGTGCCGCATGGACAAAATCTTCTGAACAGGCATTGGCTGCACTTCGGAGTTCTGGTATGACAGACGCCGAGATTGTAGAACTTACCAAGGATCAGAATAAACTAAATTCTACTCTTGCCAGTCTTGGTTATGGTAGTGGTGTAAAAACTACTACTCTAGGCTATGGACGTGGTGGAGAATTCAATAGTTTTGTAAATAGTTTCTGGAGTAAGAACTCTGGAACGTTTGATAGAGCCGAATCCTATATCGATGCCGGTGTAAGCACACCTAGAATCGGTAGTCTTGAATCCATCGATAGAACGATTAAGGGTATCTACTCTATCCTAAAGGCATACACCCGCGTCGGTGTATCCAATATAGAATCTGCTAGAGATACTAACACCGGCACTGATACCACATCCGTTGGTTACGGTAATGGTGATTTCAATCAGGCAAATGGAAAATGGGCTAATAAACGCATCGGTACCTTCAGTAACGGTAGACCTGCAACAATGAAGGATTCCGGCTGCGGACCCACGGCTCTTTCCATGGTTGCAAATGAACTTGGTATTGGACGTGGTCCTGGAATTAATCCGTATCAGGTTGCAAGTATTACTAGAGATACACTCGCTCCCGACGGAGCTGCTACAGCCAGAACTCTCACCGCTGGAGCTGCTCGTCTGGGGATGAGTAGCAGACCTCTATCCGATGTAAACGGTGTGGCAGCTTCTCTACAGCACAATCGTCCGGTGATTCTCTCTGGACATGGTGGTAGCGGAACTCCCTATACCAAGGCTGGACATATTGTGGTTGCTGATAAACTTCTATCCAACGGTCGCGTGCGTGTGCGGAATCCGATGGGTGGTGGAAGCTCCAACTACAGTCTCAATAGTCTAAAGAACTATACAGATACAGCATTCTCGATGGGACTTGGACATGGACCTACGGAAGATGTGCAGGAAGTAGAGGGTAACGGAACCACTCTTATCAATGCACTATCTAAGATAAAGTCTAAGCTAGGTTCTGTCTTTGAAAAGTTAACTGGGTTCTCTGCTTCTCTATTCGGATTTTCCGATGACGAGAATTCCGAAGGTGGAGTTGGACTTGTTGGTGGTGAAACCTATAACGATGAAGATTCTATCGTCGGTAACGATGTAAGTAGATTCCTTCAGGTTCTTAAAACTCAGGTTGGTTATCTAGAAAAGAAAACCAACTCCAGTCTACTAAACTTTACTGCGAATCCCGGCAGTGGGAATTTTACAAAGTATGCAAACGAGCTATCGAGTGGAAATAGTCCCTCGAATCCCTGGTGTGCATATCTTGTTAGCTGGGCTGCAAAGGCTGCAGATATCCCGGTTAATATTATCCCCAGGGTATTTAGTTGCACTGGTCTAATGAAGGTTGCTATCAGCAATGGTATAATGAAATATCGTGGCGAATACACTCCTGTGGCAGGAGATCTCATCCTGTTCTACTGGAATGGTATAGCCAATCCGAAGTCTGCGATTGAATGTGATCATGTTGGTGTCGTTGAATATGTGAGTGGTAACACTGTTCATACGATTGAGGGTAACACCACTCCCACGAACAGCACCTACGAGGGTGTCTATCGTAGAACACGCGACATCAACTCCACTACGATTGTCGGCTATATTCATCCGAAGTGGAGAGATGAGGTTAAGACGGTTGATCCTTCTTCTCTTCTCACACTCTCCAATCTGGTAAACGGTGCTCGCATGGTTGAGATTGACAATGGCGGAAGTGCTTCCGCTGCTGGAAATGAAACCAATGAAAGCTCGAGTCTAACTGGAATATCTCTAAGTGGGCTCGATAGAAAAGAACAGGTTTGGAAATTCCTGAGAACCTATACTGGTCTAAAGCCCTATGCTGCAGCCGGTGTAATGGGTAACTGGGAAGCCGAATCTGGAATCGAACCGAGAATTATTGAAGGTAAAGGGATCCCTGGATTCCCTGGTATAGATAATCTCGTCACCAATTCTCAGCTTAATAACTATACAACGGGAGTACTATTCCCGCACTATGATAAGAACGGTTTGAGATATAGCGCATCTGCCTATAAGTATGATGGAAACTACTACCCTGGTCTCGGCCTTGCACAGTGGACCGGTGAGCGTGGTAAAAAGCTATTCGATCTCGCCACTAAGAATGGAACGAACATCTGGGATCTCAAGGCTCAGCTTGGTTATTTCACCGATGAACTAACCAGTGGGTACTTTAGAGGTCTTGTGGATGATCTGAATCGACAGACGAGTCCGGAAGCGGCTGCATCTAGATTCCTTGATAAATTTGAGATGATGAAAGAGGGCTTTGCCGCAAGTCATCCGGATAAGTTTGCTATCCCCAGGGGTAACAATGCTCAGGCATTCTATCAGCAGTTTAAGGATACTCCTCTCGGCTATGGTACAGGAGATGGTGGTCAAACTACTGAAGAAAGCTCCAGTGGAGATGTCGAGCTTCTACGAGCTCTTGGAATACGTGATGGGATGAACGTGAATGTTGATTCTACCGCGATTCTAAATATACTGACTCGTATCGCTGATATAATGAATGATGTTGTAAAGAATCAGAAGGATGCTGTTGCCGCAACCGTCAATAGTCAGAATTCGGAATCTAAAACATCCAACGTTAATATTACCGAGAATCAGGTCATTAACAACGTAAATCGTCGGCAGTCTAGCGTTAAGACGAATGCCTATCAGAAGGCTATCAGTAATCAGCACGCTCTTCTGAGCTATCGTCAGAACGTCGTTAGACCCAACGTTGGCTAACACCAAAAAAAGAGTGCACCCTCATGGGTGCACTCTTTTTTATGCCTCAATTTTAACAAAACCCATAATTCAAACACTTTGATTCTTCTTTTAGAAAGGAGAAACTGATGGACATAGTATCGGTTAAGGTTAATCCCGCAAGTGGTGATTCGTCAGCAACGTTATTTAACGCTGCCGATGTTGATAGTGGTGAAGTTGAGACTGTTGAAAAAGGTACTATCTTAAGAGTTGTAAATCGAGGAAATAAATTCACAGAAGTACAGGTTAATCTTTCCGGAGACAAAGAGCCGAAGGGTGGTAGCTCCGATGAGGGTATCTGTATTGCAAACCCATACACAAATCTATATAAAGATGATAAAAGAAAAAGTGTGTATGGTAGAGTGAATAATGGTACCTGGCTTAGTATTCTGGATATGAATGATTCAGGAATGTATCTTGTCAAAACAAAAACGACAAATGGTACCTATATCGGATATATGGAAGCCAGATACATTTTTAGAAAATGTCTTACCGTTCCGTCTGCAGAAACTGAATAGGAGGTGATCCTATGGCAAACGGTCGTATAAAACAGACAACGACAATGTATCGAACGGATAATGAAGAATCTACTGGCAAGACGATAGCCGTTGGTACTATTGTTGGTATAACCGGAACCATTCGAGGAGAATGGTATAAAATATCACGAAATGTAGAAATCAGTATCCCAAATCCTTATTATAAAGCGAATATTGATACCTATTACTATAGTCAGCCAGATCTGACTGAAAGTTTTCAGGTTTCTAAAATTAAGAGTGGTACAAACCTCTCTAAATCAATCGTATATGACTATTCTTCTCAAGGTAATAACTGGTATATCACAGATCCTAATGGATATTTTATCTATAGGAGTCATTTTACACTCTGTAATACAGAAACTCTAACATCCGTCTATGTACGCGTAGAGGATGTTGAAATCATCGATAATGAAACAGCCAGCTCTCCTGGTACAATCAAAAATACAAATGGGTGTAATCTCTATCTAACCAACGATACCTCTCTTGGACCGCTGATGGTCCTTCCAAAGAACGCATCTATAGTTGTAAAGGATGTTAGCCGTGATGTCGCAACTCAACAGCCCATGAGTTATGTTGAGGGTACTGTAAATGGAATGACATTTGCTGGTTACATCATGTCTGAAAATGCCGCGGTTTCAGGAGCGAACACGACGGCGTTTATTTCAAATAACGATAGCGTCCCTCAGACCACAACCACAACATGGTCAAATGCTTCCATTGATTGGAAGGCATTGTATGAAGAGTGGTTAGAATATAATATAGATGCCGAATATGACAGTACAACCTGGGATGATGAGTATTATCACAGATTGAGTCTAAGGCATTTTAACGCTCTAGGTTATCCTCCTAAGTTTAATATGGACATCGATCTTCAATATACCGATCAGGATAGTACCGATAGTGATAGTGAAGGTCCTGTTGGTACAGGAGTTGATATTACTCCTGGTATTGGACGTGTATTTGCAAAAACATTTCTATCCAATCCTCCTATCCTTTCCATCTGCCCAGGTAAGGTGAAAATGTTCCCTGATCTCATGGGTGTAAAGAAAGATAATTTCATCGATATGATGGCTGATATGGCAACCAGTGATAGCCTAAGGGACAAGATTAATAGTGATGATGCTGCAAGGTTTTCTGGACGACTATATCAGTTTGAAGCTGACACACAATCCTATGGTCGCTATGTGAATGCCCTATGTAGAGCGTGTGCAATCATGCTAGGGATTGGGGATGAAAAGGTTCCCAATCTTGGATCAAAACAACTTAAGAATTTTGACTATGCATACTGGTCTCTTCGTGCAGATATCACAAAAGATCCTGAGACTGGTGAGGATACGTCCATTTGGAAAGATTTCTTCTCCGGTCCCATCAAAAATGCAAAAAAGGTCTTTACAAGTCTCGTAGAAGACACCACATATCTTAACTTCTTTCTTCATGGATCTGAGACATCGGTGTCTGAATCCATATCCACCGATGTTGAAAATTCTCCCCTGGATAGCATTCCAATCTTCAATACCATTAATAGCCTCGGTTCGGTTACCAACTATCTGACTGGTGCAGGTTTCACCCTTGGTAATGATCAATCGTCCGTATGGGAGTCTCTAAAGGACGCTCTCGGCTGGGGTGGAACAGGTGTTGACGGTCTAATGGATATTGCAAAGAATGTGATGAAGGGTGGTAAGGTTGTTCTTCCTAAGATGGTGTCTGGAGCCACCTACGGAAAATCTATCAGCTGTAATACACGCTTCATCTCTCCCTATGGAGATAAACTTTCTGTATTTCTAAAATGTATTATCCCGATTTGTCATCTACTGGCTCTCGCTTTACCTAGACAGATTTCCGATAATATGTATACCTACCCGTTTGTGATCAGTGCAAATCAACTTGGTCAGTTTAATGTTGACCTCGGCGTTGTAACCAATATGAATATCACACGCGGTGGTATGGATAATACCAGCTGGACTATAAATTCTCTTCCGACGGAGTGGGATGTTAGTTTTGACATCATTCCTCTGGTGGATGAACTCATGATGACCGGTACAAACCATCCAGTCCTGTTCTGCAAAAACGTTGGTCTTCTGAGCTACCTTGGAAACATGTGTGGTTTTGACCTGATTGCAAATAATGCAGACACACGTCTGGAAATCACAAAAGCGTTCATCATAAATAAGTTTAGTGGCTACCCCAGATCAATTGAAAATCGTCTCGTGGATCAGTTGAATCGTCTTGCAACCAAGTGGGCCAATTTAGCCTGGTAATGTCTTAGTATTCATTTTTCACCAAACAGAAATTCAAATATTTCTGGAAGGTGAAAGCCCATGAATAATGAATTTCATCCCAATTTGGATGAATATGAACTCATCTATGGAGCTCTCCCTGTTGATCAGGGAGAGCTCGTTTCTCATCTTGAATCAATGCTGAAGTTGGATCCTATTCAGGTTGCCGAGGCTGAGGATCGGATTCAAAAAATTGAATGGTTGGAAAAGGAGTTTACCTTTTTCATTATTCCGAAAGGAACCCCGAGACCTCGTACCGATGGAAACCATTTCTATGTAAAGGGTGCAAGTCAACTCCATAGAATATTTAAAAAATTTCTTAGAGATGAGGGGATCATCTGCACCAGAGTAGAATATCAACTAAAAACCTATCAGCCAACTCCAACAAGAAGCATGACAAAGCTTGAAATACTCTTGGCTGAAAAGGGTGTGATTAGGCCATTGGTTACACCAGATTGGGATAATCTGGCAAAAACCTATACCGATTGCCTACAGGATGTTATGCTATTGAATGATAACATTATCAATCCTGGATCAGTTGAGAAATACTATAGCATTAAACCTAGAATCATTATTCATATACGTTGGCAGAAGGAATTTGATTCCCGGTTTAATGAGAAAAAGACTATTAATAGTATAGGCTATAAAAAGCTATTTGGGACTGGAGATGGAAACGATGGAAGATAAAGAACTTACCACCAAGATTCCTTCAGAGGAAGATGATTCGATTGGTGATTTCTGTGGGTCTATCGTAGATCCAAATATTCGTACACATGATGTGAATATAACAGAGCTCATATTTGATGATCCAAATAGTATAGAGAGAGATGAGAGTGAGTGATCACTCTCATCTCTCTATTTTTCTAAACGATATTTTAGTTGCATATATTTTTAGACAGAATGAAATAGCAGGAGGATTCTATCATGATTAGTCCTAAAAAGAAAAATGAATCCCTCATGAAATTCTATAATCCGAAGGTAGCTAAGGTTATTCGAAGAACGAGGATGGGTTGTCTGGTTCAACCGTACAAACCAAGACAGAGTTATCTTCTGGAACAGAATACCGGTCAGTATGATAATGTGTATCATCGATACGTTGAATACGTCGGGTTTAAAATTCCCTATAACGGCACTCTCTGTTACGTTACCTATAATAGAACCTATGATTTTCTAAAACGTGCGCTTCCGGAATATGAGATCACGGAAGCTAAGCATAATGAAATCAAGTTCTTTAGTGAAGACATTCAGCTGAAGGGTATCAAAGAATTCAAACCCGCTCAAAGTGAACTCATTGGTTCCATTGATCAATCGATTAAACTGAAGAATGAAAGAGTGTGGTTTATTCATCTTCAGACGGCTGGTGGAAAAACTCTTCTGGCAACCTATTATGCAACCAAGTTTAGCATGAAGACCATGGTCATGTGTTTTTCGGATAATATTCTTAGGCAGTGGGTTGAAACATTTGAAACCAAAACGACGATTGATCCTAGAAGGATGATTCGTTTAACCGGAAATCTCATGGATCGTCTTCTGGCTGGAGAGATTTCACCCTATCAGTATGATGTATATTTTGCAACACCAACACTCATTGACCGGTGGGCAAATAGTAGAGTGGACTTTAAACGTGTCAGTGATTTCTTTGACAGGGTTGGGATTGGTTTTCTTATCTATGATGAAGCACACCGAAACGTGTCCAGTGTTGTTAGACTCGTATCCGTTGTAAATCCGAGATATCAGATGTACCTTTCCGCAGACTTTGGCCAGGGAGAATTTAATCGCGAGCTTCAGTTTAAATCAATATTTAAGATGGTTCCAATCCTAGAACCCACCGAGCAGGTTCAGAGGTCAATGAAGTATACGAAACTCGTGGTCGTCGAATACAACACGTATCCAAATGCGATTGAAAAGGAAGAACCCTTCAATCGATTCGGGTATGATGGAACTTCATTCATGAGATACGAGTTTCGTAAGGGGATTCTTCAAAATGTAATACTTCACATCATTAAGACGTTTTTAAATGTGGAACTCCACCATCGAATGTTGATCCTATTCATGAATATCGAACATGTGGACATCGTGCATGAAGATCTATCAAAGCGATTCCCAAACTACAAAGTCGGTAAATACTATGCTGATCTTCCACAGGAGGAAAAGGATGATGTTAAGGATAACGCCGACATTATCATTGCCACCTATGGATCATTTTCAACGGGCTTGGATACGCATAACATAAAGTATGTATTATCCTGTAATCAGTGTAATAAGGTTCAGGATAACCAGGCTGCCGGAAGATCAAGACCTCTCCCAGATGGAACGGATTCGGTGTACTTTCTTCTGGTTGACATGGGATTTTCCTACTGTAGGACAAAGCTCAAAAATCGTCTCTTTTATCTTCAGGAGACTAAATCTAAGGACGATAGTGCGTATCATTACATCTATAACACCGTGATGCATAGGGATGATTTTGTAAACGACTATGTCGTTGAGGGTGAAAAGAGAGCCGAAGAGATGGTCAAGAAACGCATGGAAGAAACTGCCAAGAAAAAAGAACGTAAAAAGAAATTAAAATCGGATGGTGAAGAGAAAACATGAATCTATATCCATTGACTTTTACCATCTCCACCGACATTAGAGAATTGGAATTCATATTCTGGATGAGACCTTTTAGTGTTGAGGTTCAGAAAACTAGATTTCAGCTCAATAGACCGTTTGTATCACTCTATATGCAAAAGGCTGTCCCCTATACAATCCGAAAAGACATGCCAACGGATGCTGTAAACTCACTAGCATTCCAGATTACAGAGGTAAATCTATTCGATGTACAGGAAATGTTTGATAAGGTAGATACCTGGTTCACGGAAGAGAGCATTAAAGAGTTATATGGCACTAATGATTCCGGAATGCTTATGTTCAACATGGAGTACAAAGATCTAAAGGCGACCTGTGTGGATGAAACCTCATCAATAAAAAAGGCTCTTCAGGTGGTACCGGCTCCGGTCGAAATAGGGAAAGACATGATGGAGCCGGGTGTGGTTATTTTCATCAACCGTCAGGAAAATGCCATTGTATTAAGAATGAACCAGTATAAGAGACTTAGCAAATTCATTCATAACTTCAATTTCCTGGCATATATGCAGTATGCGATGACCTGTTTTCAATATGCTCTTTCAAACGGAAATGTGCTTGAGAAGAACGAACTTCGACAGATAACCACAGATCAGATTTTAACCAACTCAAACTTTAAAACCTATTAGATGGAGATGAATTTCTATGGCAGATAGGCAGACTATCGGAGAAGTGTTTGATGATTCTGATAATAGGATCATCACCGACAGTACTTTGATTAAGGTTGGAGAGCGTTACTATGAGACGCGTTCCATCCTTCCAAATAATTTCACAATCATGGATCAGTTTAATACTGATAAAATTGCAAAAGATCAGCTTCCAAAGATCGAACCAAACGTTGCCTATCTCATAGGTGATTACTTTTACCTTTACAGAGGTAACATTGGTGACGTGAAGCCCCTTGAGAATCCGCTTCCTGGAATATACTTGACAGATGATGGATCTGGATATATCTTCTGTCAACCGGAAACCGATGAAGAGAAGCAAGAATATCGATACTCCGATAAGATCACAACCTATGATGCGGATGAGATTCGGGAAGCGGTTCTTAATCATGATGTGATCATCATGAACGTTCCGGATGTGGTTCATTCTAACATCCCTCCAGAAGATATCAACGATGATATTCTAAAACGTGGAATCAAGAGAGCTCTCCTCAAGAAAGGGATAGATTTGGATCAATGTAGAGCAAGATTCTTTAGTAAAAACATGCTCTTCAATTTTAAATCTGTGATTCGTGGTGATAATCGTCTTTCTATGCTTCTCTTTGAGCGCGGTACAGAAGCACTCAATCTCAAGTACACGATTATTCTTGAGGAAGCCGGTGGAGAAATCGTTGGGAAACCTCTAACTGAACCTATTTGTATATCTTCTGAGGACGTCTATGACACATCTCTCGTTGGTACAGATCGCATTAAAAATGCCGAAGACAATATTGGTGAATACGAGCTCGACGACGAGGATTAATAGATAAAAATAATAGGTAGAAATCGGGGCGGACAAACCCGATTTCTACCTATAATCAAGGAGAGTGATGCCGGAATTCCGGCTGGTGGTAACCCACCTACGACTTTCTAGGTCATATGAGCGAGACCTATTACACAGATGTTATATCCATGGCAAATTTTTTAAGCAATTAATCTAAATAGTAGGTTAATGCATAAAATTTTAAATGAAAGGAGAGTTAGGGTGTTTTATGAAACCGACAAAACCAGAAGCCTGGGATAGATGCTCAACCGAAGAACGAATAAACCGACTTTTCGAGTATATTCTACCCAGAGTGGATTATTTCAAATGCCCTGTAAGCAAAGACGATATCTATCAACAGACAGCCCTTGTTTATCTGGAAGCGATTACAAATGAGGGAAACCAACTTAGTTTCCGTCAAATGTGTAATCACTGCCTAAATCGAGTTAGATACTATTTAAAAACGGTAAATGATGTGGAAATCGATCATGATAGCATCATTGATGAAGAATGTTATTTGATGCTTAGAGATCTTACTGATATGGTCTCCGACGATTTCCGTGCAAGCCTTGACCAGATTTTAACCGAACTAGAGAAAGATTCATACCATCAGGTATGGTTTGATACATATAGAAGTGAAGTTGGCATACCGATCCAGGATCCGGAGAGATCCAATGAAATCGCAGATCTATCAAAACCTGCAATAAGGGATTTATGGGATACGTCAAAACGAATGATCAATAGGGAAATTTATCACTACGTTGTAAATCTAGGATTCCTTCCGGAAGCTGTAGATTTCAATCTAGCCTGCGATAACATTCGTTCGTTGGGGCACGATTCCATTTTCTCAGAAACATTCTATTGAATGAAAAAGACCCCGAACGGATGAACGTTCGGGGTCGGTTTTTTCTTTGATGTATTCATATTTTGAGGTGAGAAAACATGTGGAAGATAAATAGATTATACCTACAAAATTTTCTATGTATCCAATCTGGTATGCATCGAAATGATGTAACGCTGGATTTTACAGATAGCAATAAAAAAGTTAACATCTTTATTGGAAAAATGGGATCTGGAAAGACATCTATCCTTGGTCATCTTCAACCGTTTGCCGACTACGGTACGCTTGATGTAAAGAATAAATTGGATGAGATTATTCCAGGAAAAGATGGTTTAAAGGAAATTCAATTTGTTCATAATTCTGACATATATGATATTCGTCATGTATTCACCTGGAATAGGAGTACCCTATCTCATGCAACCAAAAGTTTCATTGCTTTGAATGGTGAGGAGTTAAATCAAAATGGAAACGTGTCTAGTTTTAAAGAACTCATTCGAATCCATTTTGGTATTGATCAGAATTTCCTTCGTCTTCTGAGACTCGGTCCAAATGTTGCCAATGTCATTAACATGAAATCTACCGAAAGAAAGGGTTTCATCGCAACTCTTCTAGAGGACACCGAAATCTACATGATGTTATATAAAAAACTTGGTGAAGATCTTCGGAATCTAAATAGTACGATTACAGTTCTCAATAATAGGCTCATGGGTTTGTCTTCTGAAAAGGAGAATGAAATGAAAGCTGAGGTTGAGGAACTGGAGGAAGATATCAATGGGTTATCTAAGCAGGTGGAGCAGTATCGTGATTCGATCTCAAGACTCAAGGGCGTAAATCAGACATTAATTAAAGGCACCAGAGGCGATATTTTAGGTGCTCTGGAAAAGATTAATGGTGAATATAAGGAAAAAATTGATCGATACGACCAGGTGGTCGAAGCACTTGAAACCATGCCTACAAATGGCATCGAAGAACTTTCGAATCAATACGCTGAAGCTAGAGAGAAATTTAATAAATGTGAAGAACATATCCTTCACATCCAGATGGATCTTGAGCCCAATCGTACAGAACGTAATAAACTTACCGATGAGATACTTCTTCATGATAACACAGCTCAGATAGCCGAACTCGAATCTCAAGCTGCAGCAATCAATAGAACCTTTGAGCGAACGAAGTATCAGATCGAAGAGTTTGATCATACGTATTCATATTCATTCCTGGTAAACTTTCTCACATCTCTCCAATCGTTTCAACTCTCACTGGAAGAAATGTGTAGTAATCCGGAAGAAGTGATTCGAAAATGTTACTTTTCTGACAAGAGTTTAGTATCCTGGGCCCAGAATAAGATCAATATATGCACAGGTAAGCAGGTTAACCTTCAAAAACTTCTTCGGAATATTGACTTTGCTGCCGATTATCAGTGTCCGATCCCACTATATGTTCCACCAGGATGTCCTACGGAAGATTGCCCATACCGTACATCTCATCCGGTTACCATAGGGGAGTCTAACACATCTCTTGCGACCATAAATGAGCTTAAAAACCAGATCAGTGCTTTGGATAAAGAAATCGCTGTCTATGGTGAGTATGGTGTCCAGTGGCCTAAAATGAGATTTCTTAAGGAAAATTGGAAGAATGTATCGGCCGTTTTAGCAAAGATTGGCGTTCTCTACGATTCTAATCTTCTCAACCTGTTAATGAATCTTGATATTCGAAATAGGTGGTATGATCAACCAGCTCTTACAAGATATATTGAGAATACAAAAGCCTATGAAGATTTTGATGGGATGAGAAAACGAGCTCAGGAAATTAATATCGAGCTTGAAAAGCTGAGATCGCTCGATATTGAAGGTAAGAAGCTTCGTCTAGAACAGCTATCCGTTGAATATGAAGACATGCTTAAAACATTAGATGAGTTAAGAGCATCAAGAGATGGGCTCATGAATGAGAGAGATCGGCTTTCGAAGATCATGTCTAACCTTGGTAACAGAGAGGCCCTTCAGATGGAAAAGGTTAGATTGGAATCTGAGATTGAAACAATGAAAACGAGTATGTTTGAGCTCAAAACAAGAGCAAGTCAGTATGAAGACAATAGCAGAGAAATACTTGTATTAGAAACACAGATGCAGTCCACAAGAAGACAATATGAATCTAAGGTTGAAAGATGCACAAAACTAAAGCATCAACTTCAAGACATTCAGACCGCGGCGGATTCCTATAGAGACTATCTGGAGGAGGCTAGGGTTCTAAAGTTGATTATGGGTGCAGTATCGGCTAAAGATGGTATTCCTCTTGTGATGGTAAAGGTATTTCTGGATGACTGTAAAGAAATCATCAATGATCTGATAGCGGATATATTTGAGGATGATCTTGAAATCATAGAGTTTGCAATCTCCGAAGATTCTAATGATTTTAAGATTCCATATCGAATCAATGGTCAGGATGTGCCGGACATTGAGTTTGCTTCTCAGGGTCAGCAGGCTGTAATTTCTATTGCGCTTTCGTTTGCGCTCTGTAGAAAGGCAACCTTCGACTATAACATTATGCTACTGGATGAGATTGACAATAGTATCCATAAATCTGACCGTGAGAGATTCATCATGATTCTCTCTAAGCAGATGATGGCGCTCGGCACAGAGCAGGTTTTTCTCATTACACATAATGACATTTTCCAGCAATCCGGTCTACCGGTAAACATCATAATGACAACTCCAGAGATCGTTGATCCCTATGACAATCAGACTATTATGAGACTATATTAAATATGGAGGAAAGTATATGAAAGATTTCGATGATCTGAAAGCTCCCATCATTGCAGTCGATTTTGATGGGACGCTTGTCACCAACGCGTTCCCTAGAATCGGAGAACCGAAACAGGAAGTTATCGATATGATCAAGAGGATGAAATCGAGAGGTGCAAAAATCATCCTCTGGACATGTAGAGGTGGCCACTATCTCGACGATGCTCTTAGAGCGTGTGAGGAGCTTGGTCTTGAATTCGACGCTGTCAACGAGAATCTCCCGGAGGTAAATGAACGAATGGGATCCGACTCTAGAAAAATCGTTGCAGATCTCTATGTTGATGACCGTGCATATGACCCAGATGAAATTCATATCTATGACGTAGAAAACCTGATGTTTGGTCATAGTCAATCCGATTTCATTTAACTGTAGATATGGCTAGAGTAGTATCCATACTTCAATCGTTCCTAGATGAACCGGAGATAGGGAAACCATACATGGATCAAACTGGGACTGCTTGGTTTTGTCCACATTGTCATAGACCGGTTTCCATAGGAGACAGACAGTGCTTTTTCTGTAAACTCCTTCTTGACTGGAAAGATATTCTCGGACCAAGGGATGATGAATAAAAAATAAAGGTAGTGGAAGATTTATCCACTACCTTTATTTTTTTATCGTATAAAATCGATATGTAGGTTTAAACGTTAATGATATATTATTATTGTGAGATAGGATAGAGTATGCATCATAATTTCTTGCAAAGGAGATGATACATATGAAGCACGGTTATCGCACACAGAGCACACACCGTTCTCTCGTTTCAATTAAACGAGATGCTTTCATGCGTTGGATTATCAAGCACCAACTTGGTAAACTTGCATGTGGCTGGATATGGTAATCATCTGAACTTACAAAATCACCTACTCATAGTTACTGCTAGGCGATCAAACGAAACAGATGCACTTTTATCCTATCTCACCATATTGTTACATAATAAATTAAGTCTAAAAATGGGAGAGTGTGTCATGTATTACAAATCCTATACATTCAAATCAAGAGGAAGAATCTACCGGTCCGAAACTAATCTCTCTCGGAATGGATCGGAAAAAATCCATTCGATGGAGCAAAGTGCCAAAGAAAGAGTGAAGATGAGCGGTGCTCAAATCTTCAGAATTAGGCACTACATCTTAACGGGAAAACGTAATCCCTATATAACACCGACAGGGAAAAGTCTTTCCCATCTCATCGAGGTTTTTCACCTTGAAAAGAAAGGAAGGATCTATTTCGGGGACCCCAATGAAATCTATAATACCCTTCGAGAAACCTACCCAGACTTCGACTGGAATAGATTCCCTAATCATGATGGTAAAGGGTTTAAACGGTTATCCTATGCCGTTACATATGGCGATGCACCCTGCACTATTATCCAGCCTGCCAAAGTGTAGGCTGGATGAAAATGGAAAGTTGAGATTATTCTAGCCTCATCTTTCCATTTTTTGGACAATTTTCTAATTATGAGATAATACTAGAAAGGAGACATTTAGATGCAGAAAGTCACTAGCTATAAATGTCCACACTGTGGTATTCGATATAAATCCCTTCAGGTTTGGGGGAACCATGTTAGATCGAAACATCCGGATCTAATCCCTGATGGATGGTCCTATGAAAGATATTTCTACTATATAAAAACCGGAAAGAAAGCCGGAACCTGTGTTGTGTGTAAAAATCCAACCGAGTGGAATGAATCCACTCTAAAATACTCCAGATTCTGTAGTAATCCGAAGTGTAAAGAACATTATCGGGATATGTTTAAAGATCGAATGATTGGAAAATATGGTAAGGTGCACCTATTGGATGATCCCGATCAGCAGAGAAAAATGCTTGCAAATAAGCATATCTCTGGTCAGTATACTTTCCTAGATGGTACAAAGGTAACCTATACGGGGACCTATGAACTTGATTTTCTAAAATTCATCGATCGTTTTCTACATTTTAATGGAGATGACATTCTAATGCCGTCTCCACACACCTATTATTATGACTATAAGAATCCCAATGACCTTGAGCATGAGGGTCGACACTTTTATGTACCAGATGCATATATTCCGTCTTTAAATCTAGAAATTGAGATTAAGCAGAATACTAATATGCATCATAAACTTCTAGCCATAGATAAGGTTAAAGAACTTCAGAAAGATGCTGTCATGACTGGACGGTCAGATGTGAACTATCTTAAGATAGTTGAAAAGAACTACGCACCCTTCATTGAATACATCGAGAATTTGCAGATGGAACTTCCGGCACAGGAATCGTCTGTTGCGGGAGATGATTTCGAATCTGCTCTCGAATCTATCTGTTCTGAGATTAGAGCTTCCCTATCGGCATACGACTTCGATGAGGAGGAACGGGTACTTGAGGCTGCCGGATATTCAAAGGAAAATAACTGCCCGGTATTTATCATTCTAACTTCCGGAAACACGGCTTTAGCTCCTATGATAAGGAAGGCAACAAAGTCTACCTTTTCTCATGCATCTATTGCATTTGATATTTCTCTAAGACCAATATATTCATTTGGTCCAAATAAGAGAACACCAAAACTCACGGCTGGTTTCATCAAAACCGTTCCAGAGGCTGATATTTGGATGGCTGATCGGAAACCAGTTCCATATTCTATTTACGTTACCTACGTTTCCTCCTATGATCTTGAGAAGATGAAGAAGCGTGTTGAGTATTTCGTTAATAATGCTGATAATATGAAATATTCATTTTCTGGACTAGTGAGAGTTTTCTTTAATCTGAAATCTCCCCATAGAAATCACTGGTTCTGTAGTGCATTTGTTGCAGAGATATTAAATGCTGGTAAGCCACTACCGAAGGATTCGACACTGTATAAACCAGATCAGCTTAGAAATGTGAAGGATGTTGAATTTCTATGCTCTGGAAAGAACATTGTTGAATATGATGAGGCAGCGGCCAGAAAAGCGTTGGATGAACTTCAGAAAGACGAGCCAGCCATAGAAGCCGGGTTGGTTAAATATCGTGATACCTACATTGGAGATATCCGAAATTACGTCAGTATTCGAAAATATAAATTTGGGAAGATAGACCCAACGCTTATCAAAACTTTTGCTAAGTCTGCATCTGGACGACTATCCAAGATCAGAATCAATAGAAATAGTTTTGGTGAGCTGGTTACAGATGGAGATCATCTGGTTGGCTATTACAACACAGAAAAAAGAGAAAATCTTGTTTGGCTACAGGCGTTTGAGATCTGTGGTAAATATCGAGGTAAAGGTCTATCACCTCAGCTACTCGATAGAGCAATTAGGAAAGCTGGTCTTACGAATATCGCCATTAATCCAACAAACGAATTGGCTTTGAAGATCTATCAGGATTATGGATTTAAAGAATATTCCAGAACCGATGATAAGATTCTTCTTCACTATGAAAGATAACAGATAAAAACAGAGGAGGGTATCAATACCCTCCTCTGTTTTTACTTCTCGCTAGGCTTGTTTGCATAGGCTTTAACAAAAGCCGCTCTGCGTTCAGCCTTAACACGCTCAACCTTAGCCTTTACCTTTGCTGCCAACGTGGGATCAAGACTAGGAAGAATCTTGCTAAAATACTGACTGACCGTCCAGCTCTTGAAACCGTATTTTTCACCGGCTTCAGCCATGGTGCTCTTCTTACGACTCACATAGAACTTTGCCATGGCGATGATCTTTTCATCTCTCAGCTGCTCCTCGGTCTTTTCAGGCTCAGCCTTCTTACGCTTAATGATGGCCACTTTCATTTCCTCCTTTCCTGGAGTTTCTAAGATGTAGGTTACCGAAATGTTCGGTCAGAAAAACAAAGCCATAAAATTTTAGACCCTCTATCCTTAGGAAGGAGATAGGTAAATTATGGCAACAGGTTCCATTTCTGATCGCAGAAAGAAGTTTATGAGCTATCTTTCTAAGGTGCTGGACATCCTTGATCCGTCCGGTCAGAACTCAAAGAACTATGAAGAGTTCTTTGGAGAAATGTCTGATCAGGAATTTGATACCTATATCAAGAAGTTTTTTAAGGATGAAAAAGCGAATATCTATCTCGAGATCGTTGAATATGAACGCGATCTAAAGATTGAAGATATTAAAAAATGTGCAGACTTCATGAATGTTCCTCTCCTGGAACGTGTGGCTTTTCCGTATCTTAATGGAGATACGGAAGATGTTATTGTGACTCCATATCCGGTTCCGGTTGGATACATTCATGAAAAACGTCTCCAGCAGACTCTGATGAAGAAGTCTGCCGGTTCTACTAAGATTCAAAAGAGATCTCCTCTAACCGGACAGGTTACTGCGGAGGATAAGAATGCAAGAAACTCCGATCTGGAGTCCTATTCTCTAGCTGCAGTGGGTGCAAATGCTGCCCTAGCAGAATTTATGGATCCTAGAGCGGATAACGAAAAGTCTAAACAGCAGATGTACAACGATATTGCTAGGAATGGATTCGTTTCTCTGCAGGATCTTGATCTATATGATCCTAGAAATAAGGTAGCATTGAACACGTTTAATACCTATTATCTTATGATGGGTGTGAGTACCAATACGGTAACTCCGCTGGATCAGATCCCAGGTCCCTAATCAGTAACCTTCCGGTCTATGTCTAAAAAATGTATGTGACTTTTATGGATGTATTTTTGTTACGAGGATGACATAGGCTGTAATTAAGATAAAATATATAAGGAGGGTTAATCATGTCCCCAATCTCAAGTGAAAGGGCGAATGAAATGCTTGCTGACCGCGTACGACTCAAAATAAGTATTATCGGTATTGGAAACGCCGGTAATCAGCTTCTCAATGAAGCGATAAAGCGCGAAAACATTCGTGTCTTTGCAGTAAATTCTTCTCAGAAGGATCTCGGAAATGCTGTTACAAACGCAGAAATCCCCTCGTTTATCATCGGTCACGATGCAAAGGGTGCCGGTAAATCTAGAGAATCTGCTGCAGCATTCTTCCAGCAAAATGGTGCTGAACTGGCAACCGCCGTTCCAGCGTTTTCCAACATGTGTGATTCATCTGACGTGATCATCGTTGCTGGATCTACTGCAGGTGGAACCGGATCCGGCGTTGCTCCGCAGATGATCAGACTTCTACAGATGATGTATAACAACAAGATCATCATCTACGTGGGAATTCTCCCGAGAATCACAGATGCTCCAAAAGCTCAGCAGAATTCCATCGAATGTCTCAATGAGATTCAGGAGTGCAAGGTTCCTTATCTTCTGGCGGATCTTGATTTCTACAAGGGAATTCCCAACAATGTTGCATATCAGAAAATTCAGCAGTATCTCATGGATTGTATCGATATCATGGGTGGTCGATTCCTTAATCATTCCCAGTATGGAATGATCGATGAAAACGATATGAGAGTGATTCTCAGTGAACCCGGATATCTTTCCATGTACAATCTCATGGATATTACACAGTCTCAGCTGGAGAAGGAATCAATGCAGGCTCAGATGGTGAAGCTCATTAAGGCATCTCCTGCAGTGGAAAGAACTCGCAACGGAATCATTAATCAGATGGGTGTTGTTCTTAATACACCTGAAGAGATGTCTGACATCACGATGTCCAGCGACTACACTGAACTGACGGACTACATCGGTACACCAATTTCCATTTTTGAGAACTTTGCAAACGTGACTGGAGCTACTGGTCAGATGATTCTCATTCTGTCTGGTCAGTCTAGTCCGATTGCAAGGATCAATGAGATGAACGAGAGAGCAAAGCAGGCGACCGGCCTTGCACAGACTGACTATGATTTTAAGAATATGATCGAAGGTTTCAACACCAAAGATCATAAGACCAATATTGATCTTACCGGAGAAACCCAGGAGAAGAATGAGGATGCTAAACGAGCTGCCGCTCTGAGTTTCTTCAAGAAGAACTGATAATAGAATAGACACGCGATGAAATATTCGCGTGTCTATTCTATTTTCGCTCGAGAGAAAGGTGATCTATAATGTTTGATGTAAACGACCATCCTCAGCAAGATGTTCTGAACGAAGAATTTGGAAAAGTTCTTGCTAATACGGTAACCTCACTTGATTCCTTGTCTGGGACCTATTCCATCAGTCTTAAAGATGCAATTATCCAGTATCTCGATAGCTTTGTAGTCTACATCAATCGCTATCAGAAAATCGATGCTAGGATTATCAGACATGAAGTTCGTAAAGCCCTGTTTGTACATGACCTTGTCTATAAGATCAAATCATTTTTCGGCATTAAAGAATAGGAAATCACTGCATATTTCCAATTCTGAATTAGACGCGTGTATTTTTATTCTGAAATACTAATACGAAAACAATAAGAAGCTAATCAATTCTATAGGAGAAAGGCAGGCAAAACCATGTTTGAATACGACAAAATTGTGAAGCGTCTTGAGAAGTTTGATGAACTTCCCGAGAAGAAGCAAAAGAAGACCCTTTATCGGGTTTTCTGCGACGAAGGGTTCCGTGAATGGTTCTATGGTGTTGGGGAAGGAAAAGACTCTCAGCCCACGAATAACACCATGACCAGAAAGCTCTTCAATCTCCTGGCTAGGCCGATCGTGCTCAAGGCCACGATCGATTTTATCAACTCCACCGATGTGGAAGCCTTTGATCGGACGGCCTGCTCGATCGCTTTCCTCGTAGTGGATAGCGGTATTGAAGCTCTCAATAAGGCCAATGGAGATGTGACCGAGGAATCTAAGAATGGCTCTCTCTCCAATAAGGAACTTCGCTCCTACAAGGAAAAGTCTGAACGTTATACCGAGTATATGGGAGATCTTCTCAACGCGATCAAGGAGAAATCCTCTAGGGACGTTAAAGAAATTTGCAAAAAGTGCAATCTTCCGAAGACTCTGGTCTATACGACCTATTTCATCGTTCCCGGTCGCAAGTATGTCCCCAAATATAAGGTATCTGCCTATATGAATCAGATCCTTCGTGAAGTCTACAAGTACGTTGGATCTAACGGTGTGGAGAATGTTGAGATGATTCGCTGGGGAGGTCTCTTTGGCCCCTACTTCGGTGCAGATATGACCACCTCTGCTGCCGTTTCCATTCTTCTCGAGGGTGTAAGGCGCATTGAAGACTATCGTTCTACCGAGTATTTCAATGATGTAAAATCTGTCTGGAACTCCCTCACCAATTTTGCATTGAGTGAGCTGGACAATGCTCCTGAAAATGTCCGTAGGCAGATGATCGAACTCTACATCAAGAAGGCAGATCGGCTCTTCCGTAATGGAAATCGTCCTCGTCTCCGGGTCGATCTTCTTCAGATTCCTTCCAGTTTCAACAATTTGATCAATACCATCTCCCACTACACCGACCGCATCAGTTCCATCGTGAAGACCAACATGAAACCGGTTGCTGATTTCAAGGAACAGTATGTGGATGAGCCCAAGCGGAATAAATCCGAATCCATTGATGTTCAGTCGGTGATTGATCAGCTCATCAATAATCCTCCTACTGAAATGGAACCGGTTCCTTCTGGTGAAGTTTCTAACGTTGGTGAATACGAAGACCTGATTGATGGTGTTGAGAGTGAAAAGTTCATGAAACCTGTTGATATGAATGTTGACAAGATCATCGAAGATCTCAAGAAGAAACCCTACCAGTCTCTGCATACGGACGGATATTTCTCCGATAGTGATGACGATGAGGATGATGAAAAAGCAACACCGCCCGCATATTTTGAGGATGATGACTAATGACTCTAAACATTTCTCATACTGGGGATGAACTACTCCATCGTATTGGATACTATCCCTGTGAATCTAAAGAACAGAATGAGCACGTTTACTACTATATGAACGAAGAGGAAGGTCTTCTGCTGAGGATTGGTCCCGACCGCGTGCAGCTCTGGAATGGAAATACGGTTGTCGGGATTCCGGTGGAACTCTTCATACCGATCGCTGTGAAGCTTCATGAGATTCCGGAATGCGTTACCAGTTTTAACGATATTATCGATTACAGTAGCTCTGAAGATGAAACGGATCAAGAATTTGACACCTATTCGAGTGATGAGACGGAATTTGAGAATCTCTATGAACATCGAAGCGTTAGCATTGATATCTGCACTCCTCGAGTTCATAATTTGGAGTCTAATGAGGATCAGATCATGGTTAGTATTAGTTCCTTCGGTCTTTCCAGGGCCGAGACTAAGCTCATGATCAATTCCGCTATCGAGAATCTAACCTAAATGTACGACAATACAACTCTCCCATTTAAATGGGAGAGTTGTATTTTTTATATGAAATTTACATATTTCTCTTAACATGTCCGTAAATTCACGGTGGTGTGAATTTAAAAACTGAGTTCTGGAGGGTTTAACACAAATGTTGACAATCGTGAATGAGGATCTCATGTCCTTCGACCCAACGTTTGTACATGATAAACTGACCAACCGTCAATTCTTTAAGCTACGGGTTCTCACCACAAATAAACTCTTACAAAAACAGAGTGATCTGAATCGTAAAGATGATCGCGCGACTAAATCAATCACCAGAACCGGAGAAAATTGTCTGATTGATATGTCCGATAAGATTGTTCCGGTAAATCGGGAGATTCTTCGCATATCGGTACCCTATAGAGAGATCGCTGGAATACTTGAGTCTAAAGAAAAGATAAAAAGTATTCCACTCGAGTGGAATCGTTATCCCATGTCTACATATGTATCGAATGTTAGTAGGTATACCAGACAGGTGGATATTAGATGCCATACGGATGGAGAAGATCGTGCTACCATCTATATGATTGCATTTCCGTTTAACGGGATGATCCGTCCGATTAGAGAGGATCCCCGCTATCGTGTCTATAAGGGATTTATTGCAAGTTCGATAAAACCCTTCTTTCATGCTGGTCATAAATATCGTAAGGTGCTGTACCTTGTGGTAGAGATCAATAAAAATCTCTTTAGAGAGGATCATCAATATCATACCGATAGTATTGATATTGTATTCGAATCTTTTTCTCTGTTTACAGATAAGGTGACTGGAGAAAGAAACACTAATCATGAAACCATGGCGCTTAGTATCACTTCTCCCAATGGTGATCATAGTGTGCAATGGGACTACGAGGTCATCGACCATGAGGTTTTGATGAATGTTCAGAACATGGATCTATGGCCAACGTTTACGTTCAATCGTGAGAAAACCGAGACACCGAGTCGATACATGAAGGGAAAGAAAAAGAAGACCCAGCGACCGGTTGTCATCGAAGGTAATACCATGGTTACAACGAATAAGCACGGTATTCGTATGGAAATTCCGATTGGTAAAAATCGAAGAAATACAAAACCCTACGGAGATAACTACTACTACGATAAAGACGATTCCTATAAAAAGGATGAGAATGCGAGACAACAGAATCGTTCATCCTCTAAATCTAAAAAGGGTCGTCGTAAATAACAGGAAGAGAACGGATTCTTCATTTCTCGAAGAATCCGTTCCCGTTTTTACTGATATATTGTTGACATGAAGGAGGTATCTGACATGTCTAAACTTAATACGTCAGATAAGATTACAATCGGTGCCATTATCTTGATTAGTGCTACAACCGTGTGGATGTATCACGAGGTTAAGAAGGTTAATTCCATGGGCACTAGTATTCGTAGAGACATCGACTACATAAATCTGGCGCTAGAAAAGAGTCAGCGTGAGATTAGGAAAGGTAACTCCTATCTCTATGAAGGAAACGATATGTTGAGAAAGCTTGTTGGTGAAGTCTATGGAATCTCCAACTAACGCAATTCGATTTCTCTTTATTGCCTCTCTAGGGCTTTTCACCATCGAATCTCTACTTCTTGTGGATGTTGTAATCAAGACCAATTCTATCATTAAAGAGTCTGATAGTTTGATTAGAAATATCAACCCTAAGCTATATGAGCTTTATAAGCCAGCTCTTGAAGAAAAAAGATTATGAATGATATCCATTAGTCCACCCTGTGGATAGGATATAATATAATAAACTGAGAGGAGAACACACACTATGAAAACTTTCCTGACCATTTCTGTTGGGGTCGTGGTGGGTCTTGCGATCGCGGACCTCGTGACCGAGGGAGAAACCCATCGGCGCATTTTCCATGCGGTCAGCGCCTGTCTCAACAAGGAGACCGCTGCGGAGGAGTAATCATCCATCCGGTGGAAAGGGTTTGGATTGCGTTCGTAGTCCAAACCCTTTTCTTTTTTTATATGAATTTTATTTTCACCGATCATAAAAGATATATTCTTATGGTAGAGATTAACATAAGGAGGTTCGATAATGTCGCTCATTACTGAACTTGAATCACAGGATAAAAAGGGATTATTTAGATCCAATGACAACGTTGTCTGTTATCCTACTGGAATTAGTGTACTAGACTATGCCAATGGATACTGGACTGAGGTGATGAATAAGGAAGGTGAGCTGGTAAGAATCCCCAATATTGGAATCCCTGGGGGATCTCTGGTATCTATTATTGGATCGACTGGAAATGGGAAAACCACTCTAGCGGTCCAAATGGGATGGAACATTGTTAAGAATTTTGATGACGGGATGCTGATTATAGTCGATTGTGAAAAATCGAGTGAGCGTGAGAGAATTTGTAATATTCTAAATTGTGCAAGAGATGAACCTAGGTTAAGACTTAATAAAGAGCATTCATCTATCGATGATGTGCTTGAGAGTTTCGATATTCTCTGTAAGACAAAGGAAGCCGGTGGGAAGCGGTATATGTATGAGGTTAAGAACCGGACCTTTAACGGGGAAAGTTTCTGGACCTATGTACCCACCGTATATATCATCGACTCCCTTCCGAAGTTTAACTGTAGGGACTTTAACGATAAGGATCTGGGTGGAAACACCGATTCCATGAGGGGAGCAAAGGATGTTACAAGGTTCTATACCAACATCGTGGATAGAGCCTGGCAGTTCAATGTGATCTTCATTGTGATCAATCACATTCGTCCGAATCTGATCATGAATCCCTATGCGAGTCCTCCTAGAGGTCTCATGATGATCAATCCTCAGTCGGAAACTCTTCCTAGAGGATCCGTTGCCCAGTACTATTCTTCGATCTATTTCAGAATCAATAGTAAGAAGTCTGCTGCCTATACGATTGCAGATGATGGTTTTACTGGATTTAAGTGTGACATTCAGCTGGCAAAATCCAGGACGAACATTGTTGGTTCAACTTTCCCTGTCACCTTTAACTCCGATCGAGGGTTTGATCCTGTCTATTCCATGTACGAGTTTGCAAGCTCTCTTGGTCTTGTGCAGGGAAGAAATCCTTATCTCACAATCAAGGGGTTTGAAGAGAGAAAGTTCAATCGTAAGGAATTTGTGACACTGATGACTGTTGATGAGAATTTCCGGAATGGAGTTCTTACGGTGCTTAGACCCTACTATGAATCTCTTCTGAGCTCTAAAAAGGAAAAGGTTGAAGAGATTAAAGAAATGCCTAATCTGAGTATGGTGGAGGATTAGTATGGCGAAACTTACTGGACTAGAGATTCTTAAAGAGGTCGAGGCTGGTCATATTATCATCGATCCCTTTGATAAATCTCGTATAAACCCCAATAGCTATAATCTCAGACTTGGAAATCGACTGCTCACCTATAAATCAGTTAGTTCTAGGCCAGATTTTGATCAGAACATGGAAGAACGAATTCGAAGCCTTCCGAGAGCATCTAATCGTCAGCCCTCGTTTAATGAGATCATTCTTGATTCTCATTCTGACAACCCTACGGAAGAACATATCATCCCCGAATCTGGTTTTCTTCTCCAGCCGGGAATTCTCTATCTGGGAACGACCGTAGAGAAGACCTGGACCGATCGCTATGTACCTGAACTCGGAGGACGATCTTCCACCGGAAGGTTGTCTATGATGGTTCATGTTACGGCTGGATACGGAGACGTCGGATTTGATGGAAGATGGACTCTGGAAATCGTCGTATTCCACAATCTTATCGTCTATCCGAACGATGAGGTTCTCCAGATCCATTTTACAACCACCAAAGGGGATCTTGGATACCAGTACAACGGAAGGTATAACCATCAGGAGGATGTTACAGCATCAAGATTCTACATGCCCAAGATGGGAGCCTATAGAGACATCGTCGAAAAATGAAATAAAATCAGAGAGGGTGATATAATTCACCCTCTCTGATTAGAAACCTGATTTAGGAGGTATCTAGCGTGGCAATAGATGTCCATCTGAAACAGAGTCTGGAAGAATTGGATGAAAAATACGGTGGAGATGAACTCTACCGCATCTTTGGACCCACAAGTCTGTCGTGGAATACCACAGACAGTTCTCGAATGTACATGTTTACTTCTCATCTGAAGCAGACACTAACACTGCTAAATCCGGATGTACCCAGACTTGCAACCGGAATGGAAAACTCTGTTGGGAAGTATAATAACGCCTATAAGAAACTCGAAGGAACCTGGGAGGTCCGAGAGATCATTCCCAAGTTTAGTTTTGATGGTAAAGATCCGAACGATCCTAGTCTGAAGAAGATTCAGATCTTCATGTTGGTTCTCTATAACCGCAAAACCAATACCTATGATATGATTGAGAAGCCGGTTGCAGAGAGCCTCACGGAAAAATTTGGGTTTGTCTATAACACCAAATTCATGGAATCTCTTCGGGTTGGTGATAGAATCACTGATCAGGTACTCTACAAATCCACATCCTATGACAATAACATGGCATACCGATATGGTAAAAACGCAAGAGTGTTCTTTTCGACCTCCACCGATACCATAGAGGATGCGATCGTGATTCGTAAGGGATGGGCGGATGATGTAAAGTCTGTGGAGATCGATGAGGTTCAAGTCCCGATCAACGATAACGATGTGCTTCTTAACATCTACGGTGATCGGGAGCACTATCTAGCCTTTCCTGAGGTTGGAGAGGAGGTTAAGGACTCTCTCATCTGCGCCACTAGACGCATTAATCGAGCCCATCTCCTCTACGATTTCCAGGCATCCAACATGCAGGAGGTTATGGATACGGATACCGACTACTATGTCGGTAAACACTCGATCGTATATGATATCAACGTCTATTACAACGGAGACGATGAATTTCCACAGACCCTATTCTATCAACAGCTATACAGATATTATCAGGATAACTGTAGGTATGCAGATGCTGTTCTTACTGCATGTAATAGAATCAAAGAAGAATCCAAATCGTCCGGTTGTAGATATGGCCAAAACGTCAGCTACTATCGATCCATATACCTCCATTGGAATGATCCTGAATATAAATGGGCTAATAAAGACAGAAGCTTTGGAAATATTATTCTGGAGCTCAAGGTAAAATCAATCGTCGGTCTTGATCTTGGCTCAAAAATGTCTGGTAGATTTGGAAATAAAGGAGTTATTTCCAGAGTGGTTGATGACACGTCTGGAGATCTAGAATCCAATGTTATTGAAATTTTGGATGATGGGTCTTTAACTCCCGATGACAAGAGACTTCTGAGATCCAAGATAAATATCGTAGATGATGAACGTATGCCCTATTACATTCAGGATGGTGTAAAGGTATATGCAGACGTCTTAACTAATAGCAGTGGTGCCATCCGTAGATATATGTATTAATGATTTGTTCTTGTAAATACACTAAACATTAACGTAATTTAAACTTAAATGGGTTAATGTGATAACTATTAGTGTATATTACGAGAATTAATAAATTGATTTTGTCTACGTTAAACCTTGTGAATTGCGGGAAACTCTCGCTAGGATCACATTACTAAACTCATTATTGGGTGGCAAGGAGTAATTTCTAAGGTATAGTAATAAGATGTGATATAGAGACAATCCGCAGCCAAGCTCATTTCAAACCTTCTTGCAATATATACTAGTAGTAACATGTATCGCAGAAAGGAAAGATAAACATGTTAACTACAGCGCAGATGTATAATATCTCGCAAACGAAACTGGATGAGATGTGTCGAAAAATGAAAGTTTATCCAGTTCCTGACTATGAAAGATTTTTCATCAATCGCCTTGGTGAGTTATTTATCATCGCTCTTGATGATGAAAGATTTTTCAAACCTATAATCCCAAATAAAATTAAAAAGAATGGTGTATGCACATATAGCATTACGAATATGAATGATAAAATTGAGCATAGGACAAATGTGTGGCTATGTGCTAGAACCTTCTACGGCTACTTTCCAGATGAATATATCCGCTTATACGATGATCGATTTTCGTCATTGAGTTCTATCTATTATGATCTTGGTGATATAGTTGAAATTAATGATGATTTTCTTTGTATTCGTGGAGTTTATTTTAAGCGAATCTATTATAAAAATGAGATAAGAAGTCATCATTTCATTTCCAGAGACGGAGTTGTTTTCAATTATAATACAAAAACAATGCTGCCATTCACCTTTCAACATAACATGTATCTTAGAGCTAACATGAACATTACGACACATAACCATCGACAGATAGGGATTCATCGTTTGGTATATAATACTTGGAATAATGTATGGCTACCAGATACAGTACAGATCAATCATAAAGATGGATTCAAATATCACAATTTCTTGGAAAATCTCGAAGAAGCAACTCAGTTGGAAAATATGCGTCATGCGAAATTAACCGGGTTAAAACCAATGCCATACTCGGTAGATTTTATAGACCTTCTTTGTAGATTAATCCAAGACAATCAGTATGATATAGTAGATATGTGTGAAATCATGAATGTTGATAAAAGCTCTTATGGTGCATTTAAATCGTTGGTACGCAACATTGTTCAAGGTAGAACATGGGTAGATATTTCTTCAAAATATGACTTCTCAGCTTTCAAAAACCAGAAACGATCTAGAAAAAGTGAAAGGTTAGTGGAGGCAATCTGTAAGGCATATGTAGAATCTGGATATGATATTAGCGCGGTTAGAAATCAATTTCCCGATGTTTCTCGGTCTCATATTGATGCCTGTTGTCGAGGAGCAACATATCCGGATATTGCAGCAAAATATGGTCTACCGAGACCAAATGTTCATAGGAAAGCGATGGATAAAAAGTCTTTTAAAGAAGCAAGAAATATGTTGGAATCTGGATCATCTATTGCGGAAGTCGCCTCTCATTTTGGGATTAGTGAGACTGTGATTAAGCGGATGATTACTATGGATAAAGCACGTAAACCAGAATTGCAAGAAAAATGAAGTGAGAAGGTTCAACGACTATCGAAACCATAGTCTAGAAGAAATCTCTAGATGAAGAAGGGAGTAGAGTAGGATCTAAGTAGATCCGAAGCGCAAGGTATTCCATATGCGGTAACAGTGTATGGAGTAAAGATATAGTCTGGCATATGTCGAGAGATGTATGGTTACCGTAAATCCAGGACAGCTTGTCGAAGTAGAAATTAATTTTCTAGCAGAGCAGGTTCAAAACCTGATAAAACATGCTAGAACTATAAAGGAAAAGGAAGAACTCTTCTTTAGATTTATGAACTGCGTATCACAGGATGAAAGTACCTTCTTTAGGACTCTTCTGGATTCCTATGATCAGGTTACAAGCGTTGACGGACTTCAGGTTCGTCTAATGTCACCAGAGCACAGGGCGGCTTTTATCCGCGATGTGGAGGAACATGGGTTCTATATCGTACGTCCTCCACACAAACCTTTGTTGTTCGATGATGTTATTAGGGTATATGATGAATTTCCTGAGATCAAGCCGAAGGATATCTATGTGGATCTTTTTGGAATGAAGCAGAGGAAGACTCTTAGACCCGGCGTCATTGGATACATGTATATGATCATTCTCAAGCAAAACTCCAATAAGAATTTCTCGGCTAGATCCACATTTAGAGTAAATCGCTCTAATCTTCCTGCAAAGGATATTGCAAAAAAGACCAATAGAAGTTCCTACGCTAGAACTCCTGTCAGACTTTCGGAGATCTATAACCTTTTGGCATCCATCTCTGGAACAGATCTTGCGGAGTATAATGTGTTTCTCAGATCTTCTGCCCTTGGACGCAAATCCCTGGATAGAATTTTGTCATCCACGGGAAATCCGTTGAAGATTCGAAAACTTAAGGTGCAGGATAACTTTACAAACGCGAATGCAGATATCCTTGCAGCAAAACTTAAGACCATCGGTCTGAAACTCTACTTTAGTCCAAATCCCGAAGGTCGTGTTGAGCTCTATGACGATAATACGGTAATGACCATGATCTTCGGAGACTACATGGTGGTGGATCACCCCCACACCAGAAAAATGTATCGAATGCTCTTTGATGCATTTGAGCAGGAAAAAAAAGAATTTATCATGATCGAAACCTATCCCGGTGAAAAGTATGATATCTGCTGGGATAAGGTATTTGAACGTGATGAAATCAGAAACAATCCTGATTTTAAGGATGAGCTTACGGATGAACTCAAGGAATCTTTAAAGGTTACTACAAAAGGAAACCTTGAGGATATCCGAAGAACTATTAAAACCTCCGGAAACGGAAGTTCGAAGTCTAACGACGGTACCTCTCATAGGAAACGGGGTAGAAGATCTAAGAATTCCGAAATCGAATCTGAAAAGAAATCTTCCGACGAGAGTTTCGAAGATGAGGATCAGGAATTCCAGGAAGAAACCTATGAAGATACTGATGAGGAAAGACATGAATCTGAAGAGTCTGGTGTTGAAGATCTAGACTAGAGGGATAAAAAGATAGAGACCGGGAATTCCCGGTCTCTATCTTTTTTATTCAGGTTTTTACTCAACCCAGCCGTCCTCTTCCAGAATCCGCAGAACGTCTTCACGAAGGCGGGCAGGCACCTGGTCGATGGTCTTCTTACCCTCTTCAATCAGAGTGGCGTAAATGCGAGCCATATTCTATTTCCTCCCGTCTTTATTACTCGCCGATGAGCATTTCATAGAGCTCAACAACCGCCATCTGCAGATCAATGATGTTGCTGCTGTCGGTGGCAAGAGCCTTTTCAATGACTTCGGCGGCCTTCTTCTGCTTGCTCTTCTCACTGATCACGAAGCGAATCTTGGAATTGCTGCGAACGAAGAGAACCAGCTCACAGTCATGCATTTCTTCGGTGACACTCTGACCCTGTTCATCCTCATACTGGAGGGTAACAGTGTCAAGCTTCCCCTCAAACATTTCTGCACTCAGAGAAGTATCCTCGGAAATGAGATTGTTCCCATTCATCTCGAGGTTACCGATGGTGGTTCCATCGGCAAGAGTAATCTTGCACATGTCAGATTATACTCCTTTCAATTCTACATATAGTTTATCTAAATTTTCTCGCTGAAGTTTGCTCATGTACCGATAATGAGCTTTGAACCACGATTTGTACAATTGTTCAAACTCATCTGGAGATAAAATCGGTGCGAGCTTTTTAAGTTTACGTCTCATTGCGGTTAGACGTTTCTTGTTAATCTTAACAATAACTCTCCCGGTTTCCGTGAGACTGTATGTCATCTGTAGAAATTTCCAATTTGAACCCAAGGGAACGATCTGTGTCTTTTTATCGGAAATAAAAATTCCGATCGACGCTGCAATTTCCCTAATCTTATCAAGAAGAATCTGCAGGGTTTTCTTATCACGATGGATGATATAGCTATCGTCCATATATCGACCATAGTATTTCATCCCACATCGAATCTTGATAAAATTGTCCAGTTTTGTCGGATACGAAATTCCGGCAATCTGTGCCAGCTGATCACCGATGTTCATGTGTTTTTCCATGAATTTTTCACCAGTCTTTAACCGTTTTGGAATTGTATAGTAATCCAATGAATTAAAGATTTCCTGGATACAGTTCCTATAGGTCTCATCGTCCATATAGGAAACATCAATTCTGGCACTATCGATGATTAGATTTAGCACAAATTTAGATGTTTCATCAAGATCGGTATAATGATCGAAGAGCTTTCTAAGCTCATCATGACGTATATTATCGTAGTATTTGGTGAAGTCTAGCAGCAAAACCCAACCCTCATTGGTACCCTCATGAAAGTAGTACCTGTGTAGGTGGGTGAGTATGCGTTTTCTGGTAAAGCTCATACCCTTACCGGTTAGACTTGCACCATTATCATATATCAGGTAGGGACGAATCTCCGGTGATAGCAGTTCATCACAGAGTACATGTTTTACCACCCTGTCACGAATATGCTCACCAGAGACATATCGAATTTTGCCACGTTCTCTAAGAATGAAATCGGTTGTCGGGGACAAACGATATATCATCTGATAAAGCTCGTCTTGAATTCTAGAAATCTCCGTAAGATAGTTAATTTCAAACTGCTGTACCTGAGATTTCCAATCACTTCCTCTAGCAGCTTTACGAAATCCTTCATAGAGTTTATTGGCATCTGTAAGTATCTCACGCTGATAATCACAACTCTCGTAAGAGGTGATGTCGTGTTTAGTATTCACCACCATATCATCCTCACGTAGATCAATCATCATATTGACCATTGTATCCACATCGGATCTATGGTGGATAGGATAGTCTCTCCTTTCTACTTCCACGGGCACTTCTAGCCCATTATTGTGGTCTATAGAAATCGGGACGGACGCCATTGCTGTTGGAGGCGTTGTTGTTGTTGGCATTGCCATTGTTGTTCACATTAGCGAAATTCGCCGAAGTCTTCTCAGAGACTACCCTTGGTAAATACCCTATCGGGCATTCCCTTATTAATCTGTTGAACCTCGCTTGAATCGGAATTTTCCGTTTGATTGAGCATCTGAAGAGTTTCTTCTGTAACCTCAGTAAATGGATTTTCACTAATAAGCTTAATCTCTTCGTCAAAGGACTCTTGTGAGAGTTTCAGATCTCCAGATAGAACCATATTTCTAAACCGATTATCCGAGGCACGCCACTTTTTAATCAGACGAATTTCGTTGTCGATCTCCTTTGCCAGTCTAGTATACTTATTGTGGTCTACCGGAAGTTCCATGATTACGGTAAAGAGATTCTGCTGTAATCTCGAGCAGTAACCTAGAGCCCGATCTTGATGGATTCTTCGTTCTATGAGTTCTTCTCTCATCGTCGGATATATGGAATTGGCCATAAATACCTCGGATGTGATATCGCGCATATCGGTTAGGATTGCGGTCTTCATTTCCTGTATGAACCAGGCCTCATAGGAATCATATTTTGCTTTTAATTTGTCAAAATATTCTTTTTCTTTTTCATCAAGCTCGTCGTAGGAACTATTTAATCTTCCAAGCATTTTTAGAATTCTTTTTTCGGCCTTATCTCTTCGGTAGCCAAAGTCAAATAGGAGTTCATTATTAATATCTCTCCTCATTCTATAGAGGTTTTTAAAAACCATGAATTGCGATTCAGTTCGTTTACTCTTTATTACCGACATATGGTCTCACACATCCTAATATAATATGATACGTATATAAAAAGATATATTATAGGCTTTTTCAAAAAATGGGCTCTGAATCAAGCGATTCAGAGCCCTGGTTTTTATCTATTCTGGGGTTCTTTCAGAACCCTATGGAGCATAGCTCCCATATAAGCTTTCAACCCTCTCTCGTGGGAGAAAAAGTCGAAATTTTATGTGGTTATATGCCGCTTCTGATTAAATGCTAACGCGCTTCTCAGCGGATAAACCGCTTCGATTAGAGCGCGTTAGATTTAACGATGGAGAAAACGGGACGGACGCCGCTAGCACCAATAGCTCCATTGTAAGTAGCGAAACCAAAAGTACCAATATGAGCGAAATACGCCGAAGTCACGATATCCTGAAGCCAGAAATACTGACGGTTGGAAATCAGATCCGGGGCAAAACGGAACAGCGGGAACTGCGTCTTGTCCACGGTGTACTTATAGTGATTAATGTTATTCG